>CAJHYW010000233.1_pt1 | contig 34779 bp, 31 predicted proteins | sample 9198811 | NCBI WGS metagenome assembly CAJHYW01 (sample SAMEA7708378, study PRJEB35096) | sediment metagenome | biome: marine neritic benthic zone biome [ENVO:01000025]; feature: sediment [ENVO:00002007]; material: shallow marine sediment [ENVO:03000034] sea grass bed [ENVO_01000059] ...
CCATCTGAAATTTCATTCCAAATCCCTTTCCCTATCTACGCCTCAGCGCTTGATACCTTAGTTCTACCGGCAATTCCAGTCGGAGCAGCATGCGTGGCAAACGCGGACATGCCGTGGACATTCGAAGAGGCTGAACGTACCGGGCTCGAGCCGGCGGTCAAGGGAGAGGCACGGTGTCTTGTTTATTCGGCTGCTGGTGCCACAACCGTGTTGCACAGCGTGCCGATGCCGTCGACCTCGACCTCGACCACGGCCCCCGTTTGCAGAAACACGGGGGGGTTGCGCGAGAGCCCGACCCCCGCGGGGGTGCCGGTAGCGATGATGTCGCCGGGCTCCAAGGTCATGATGCGTGACAAGAACGAGACCAGCTTCGCGACGCCGAAGATCATCGACGCGGTGGTGCCGTCCTGCATCAGCTTGCCGTCGATGCGGGTACGAAGCCCCAGCGCCTGCAGGTCGCCCAGCTCGTCGAGTGAGACCAGTGCGGGGCCGCAGGGCGCGAAGGTGTCGATAGCCTTGCCGCCGGTCCAGAGTTGGTTGGCGAGCTGCAAATCCCGGGCGCTGACGTCGTTCAAGGCCATCGCGCCAAACACATAGTCCAATGCCTCGGCTTCGCCGATATATCGACCCTGCCGGCCGATAACGGCGGCAAGCTCTGCCTCGTAGTCGACTTGCTCGGTATCGAGCGGCGGCACGATGTCGTCGGTGGGGCCAGCCAAGGAGTTGTCAAACTTGGCAAAGAATATTGGCTCCTTTGGCGCGGGCACGCCCACCTCTTTGGCATGGTCGTGGTAATTGAGACCGATACAAATAATCTTGCGCGGGTTGGTAATGGGGGGCCCCAGACGGACGTCCGCTAGCCTGTGTACCGCATGCTGCGAGCGTAGCGCTTCGAGGTTTTGCTTGGCGTGTGCTTCCAAAGCGCGCAGCCGCTCCGCGCCAAGCTCGAGCAGGCCGCGGTTGCAGCCGGCCCGCAGCACGTCTTCCACCGGCCAACCGGCATGTCTCGCCGTGGCCGCGCTGTCGACCGCGGACTCCTCGGTCTGAAAACCGCACGCCCAGTCTCCTGGTGCACCATAGCTAACAAGCCGCATTGCCTTCCCCCTTTTAGATGAATTCGATGTCGCGAGCCGCGAGATGTCTGCCCGGACCACTGAGTCACGACCATGGCGGGGCGCAAAGCGGCCCTCGTATTTGAACCCGGAAGAGCCTTGCAGCGCGCGCTGTGCTACAGCGCGACGCCGTTTCCTGGGCGCTCGGATTTCTGCCATGTGAGCACGACTGCCGGCGGGAGGTTCTTTATGACCACACGTCCACGACGATGCGGGCCGAAGAACGTGTCCATTCTGCGGCGGAAATGCCGGGCCGAGGGCAGCGGGAAGGCGTGCACGTACTGGAAGGTTCTAAATACGCTGCCATACACCATCATCTGGTCGAGGACGCCGATGATGGAGTCCAAGGTCTTGCGTGACTGAGTCGACGATGGCACGCCCGAGATAATGGCTTTGGGGAGCTTTAGACCGCTTGCCTTGTACATATCACCGGCCTTCTCGGCCAGGCTGTTGACGATTCTCAGCTCGGGAAAGCGCTGCCGCAGCATATCGACAAAGATGGGCTCGCGTTCGACGCCAAGATAGTTGCTCGAGTCCGGGATAATCCGTCGAATCTGTGCGGTGAGCGCCCCGGTACCGGGACCGAGCTCGACAACAACCTCACCGGGTCCAACGGTCAAGCCGGAGGTCATGGCCCTGGCAAGCGACTGAGAGCTTGGAGAAATCGCCCCTATGCTCGCCGGGTCACGGATGAATGCTTTCAGCAGAAGCAAGCGTTTGTCCCCTCGTTAATCCTCTTCACACCAATGAGCCGCGGACCCGGTTTGCTTCGACGCAGCGCTCGAAGGCTACGTCCATCGCGAATCTCTTTCTTTTTGAGGGCTCGTTAATTCGAGCCCGGTCATGCGAGCGGGCCCGAGCACGAGTTTAGCAAGATGGATGGATGTCTTCAGTGTTTAGCAGCGGAAATGTGGGGAAAAGCGACAGCTTTTTTTCGTCAAGGTGCCCCGGTGTGGGGACCCCGTGCGGAGTCCTGGCCGCCGGTCATAACAAAGCGGTTCTTGCCGGAGGCCTTGCTTTGGTGCAAGAGGTCCTCGAGCTCGGTGAGCACGTCGGTAACGCTTAGACACTGGGCTGGCATTAGCGAGGCTCCAATGCTGCAAGTGACGCGTGCGACCTGCCCACGTACGCAGATGCACTGTGAGGCGACCACCTCACGTACGCGCTCGGCAACCGCCTTGCAATCGGCGTCCGAACCGCAAGCCGGGAGCAGCACCATAAACTCGTCGCCACCGATGCGGCCGAGCATATCGCCAGGGCGTATCGATGCACCGATGCTCTTGGCGGTCTCTTGAATCACCAGATCGCCAACCGAGTGGCCGAAGGTGTCGTTGACAACCTTGAAGTTATCGAGGTCGATAAGCAACGCGCCGACGGCCGTGCCCTCATAGGCGCCGCGGGCCGAAAGTCTCTCCAAGGACTCGGATAAGCCGCGGCGGTTTCGAGTCTCGGTCAGAGGGTCGATGCGCGAGAGCTTTTCGTAGCGCACCAGGGTTTGCTCGAGTTGGCGTTGCACATTGCGTCTTTGGATCTCGCCTTCGAGCCAGCTGCTCATAAACATGAGACACTCGACGTCGATATCGTGAAACTTGCGCTTCAGCGGTTTGACGCTGGAGAAGCTCAGCGTCCCGTAGAGCTTCCCGCGCGGCCGTACTGGGATGCCGATGTACGCCTCAAAGCCAAACGCGCCATAGGCCGGATGACTCGAAATATCGCTTTGTCCGACGTGCTCGAATCTGACCGGACGGTCGGCGTCTAGAGTGATGCAGCAGTAGGTGTCGCCGAGTGGGAACTGGTCTCCCGCGCCGAGCAACATCCCGTCGGGCACCACCGCCTGGACGACTTGGTAACGGTCGCCGCTGATGCTGGAGAGGATGCCGATGTCGAGCCCGAAACGCTCGCACCCCACTGCCAGCAAGGCTCTTGCTTGCTCGTCGAACCCCATCTCGTATTGAGATGTGATCTCGTAGAGCCGGTGGATCACCTGCTCGCTTTCAGTTCTAGCTCGAGGGTTGGGTGTAAAGCGGGGCATATCGGACAGCTTATCGGCCGGGATGAGAAATCCTTTAGCCTTTTGTCCGGCACGCGCGATGCTTGGCCGGTGCCCCTCGGTGTCATTCAACCGATCGCGACGGGCTCCCGCTTAGCCTTCATCCGTGCGCGGATGCGCTGTCTGGCCTCCGGCGTACCGTCGTCGAAGGAGACAAACCACTTGTCCCAGGGCGTTTCCGCGATGCCGTAGTTGCACTCGAAATAGCGGTGGTGAAGCTGGTGGAAGAAGTCGCCCAGCTTTATGCGTCGTTTGCCGTTGGCCACCACCTCGACACACGCCTGGGTCACCTCGTCGGCAAAGAACTCCAAATAGAACGGCTCGCGTCGCATCCACGTGTAGAAGTCGTCCACATAGTGGTCGAGCTCCGGGAGCAGGCGCTCGCCAACTGCTTCTACGCGCTGCAGGTCTTCCTCGGAGAGGTGGTAGAGTTTGCGTAGCTCGCCGGCATCGCTCGTATCGGCCGCGGCCACGGGCGCCGTCTGGGGTGTCTTTTTCATTTGCCCTCCCGATAAGAGCGAGTATCGTTGTTTGTTACCAATGCACGGAATTCTCCCCTCCCCATGCGGTCACGCAACCGTGTCGTCTCGCTTCGCCCTTCTTTGCGGGTATCAATCGCGCACACGCGCTAGCTGCTGAAGGGCCCGAGTCCGGGCCCTGCAAGCTTTGTCGAGACCGGGCACCCGCCGGAGCCCAGCTCTACTCCTGGTACGCTTCGGCCGTCAGCACGACATAGAGTTTGCGCACCGGCTCTTTGACGTCCCAGGTGCACTTGCAACCGCGTGGCATGATGAAGCTGTCGCCGGCCTTGTAAGTCTGCACGGTCCCGTCGTCGTCGATGACGTCGATATGTCCTTCGAGCAAGTAGACGAACTCGTCGTAGGGTGAGGGGTCGAGCACATGCCGGTTTGGCTCGCAGGCCCACACACCGGCATCGAGCTGACCGGTTTGGTCCGCATAGAAGCTGCGGCCTCGCTCTCGCGGTTCACCCGACTGCAACGCTTCCGGGCTGATGTAGTCGGTGGGTTCCAGACCGGTGACGTCGCTACCGGTGGGTAGGCGTACGCATTTGCTCATGAGGGTTCTCCTTGGGTCGATGGATTGAGACAGGGGGTTAACCCCGGGTTAGTACCATGCGTCGGGCATCTCCGACTTCTTGTGCGTCATAAACGCCTGCAAGGCCTCGTCGATGCCGGGGTCGAGCGGCGGCGGTTCGTAGTCGCACAGCATTTTCTTCCAGCGTGCGTTGGCACGCTGCTCCAGGTCGTGGTGGCCGTCTTCGTGCCACTCTTCAAATGATCTCGTGTCCGCGAGGTCCGAGAGATAGTTCGCGCTCTTGCAGTGCGCCAGGGTGTGCGCGGTGCCGAGAAAAGTCTCACCGGGCCCGGCTTCCCGGTAGGCCTCCATCGCCAGTCCCTCCGCATCTATCGTGAGACCGCCCAGCATGCGGTGCATCATCCCGCAGTGGTCAAGGTCCATGACGAACTTCTCGTAACCCATGGCCAGCCCGCTCTCGAGCCAACCAGCCGCGTGAAACACGAAGTTCGACCCCGCCAGCAGACCGGTCATCATACTTGCGACGGATTCTTGCATGGCTTGACCATCCGCCACCTTGGAAGCGGTGAGGTGGCCGCCGCAACGCAGCGGCAGCCCGAGACGGCGGCATAGCTGGGCGATGGCAAAGGTCGCGAGGTGGGCTTCGGGGGTGCCAAAGGTGGGTGCCCCGGTCCTCAGATCCATGGTGGTCAGAAAATTGCCGTAGACGACCGGGGCACCTTTGCGTACGAGCTGGCTGAGCGCGATGCCGGCCATCGCTTCGGCATGGGCTTGGGCGAGCAGGGCCGGCATGGTCACGGGGCCCATCGCGCCGCCGAGGATAAAGGGTGAGACCACCGCGCTTTGGTTGGCGCGGGCGTATACCTTGAGCGCGCCCGACATCACATGGTCATAGACAAGCGGCGAGTTCACGTTGATGTTGCCCTGGATGACACAGTTGTCCTCCAGAAAGCTTTCACCAAAGACAAGGCGCGCCATCGCGATGGAGTCCTCCGCGCGCTCCGGCGCTGTCACCGACCCCATGAATGGTTTTGTCGAGTAGCGCAGATGGGCGTAAACCATATCCAGGTGTCGCTTGTTGACTGGTAGGTCAACCGGCTCGCACACCGTGCCGCCCGAGTGATGCAGGTAGGGCGACATGTGGCTCAGCTTGATGAAGTTGTTGAAGTCTTCGATGGTGGCATAACGCCGTCCCCGATCGAGGTCGGTCACGAAAGGCGGGCCATAGCTGGGCATGAAGACGACGTGGTTGCCGCCGAAGGTGGTCGAGAGCCCAGGCTCACGGCCCACCATGTCGAAGGTGGTGGGCGCCGTCGAGCAAAGCGCACGGGCCAAGCCCTTGTCAAAGCGAACGCGTGCTCCACTAACGCTCGCCCCTGCCTGCTCGAAAAGCTCTAGCGCTTCCGAGTCGCCGCGGAACTCGACCCCGATCTCCTGGAGGATCCACTCGGCGTGCGCCTCCAGGCTCTCCAGCGCCTCCTCGTCGAGCAAACCATAAACCGGGGTTTTGCGGCTGATGGCAACCGCCGGTCGGGCGTCTGGAGCTGTGGTCCCACGTGGCAGCCGCGCGCCCCGTCCACCGCGCCGTCTACGTAGGGGATTGGAGCGGGTTTTGTGCCGTTGCTGTTCAATACGGGTCATGATGTGGCCGTCCGACCAGGATTTTTGATCCGAAGAGATCCATAAAGCCAATTGAGATGGGTTGCAAACCAAATGATTTGCACATGGCGTTCAAATTGTTTAAACGGGGCGGATGCGATTCCGCTCCTATGACAGCCTGCGTGTGTTCGACGTCGTGGCCCGGCATGGCAGTTTCACGTCGGCGGCCAACACGTTGAACCTGACAAAAGGCGCCGTCAGCTATCAGATCAACCGGCTCGAGGCCGAGCTCGGTTTCCAGGTCTTTACGCGTGGGCACCGCAGCGTGCATCTGACCGAGAAGGGCAAGCAGCTCTGGCACCTCTCGCGGGTCGCATTTCAAGAGCTGGAAACGGAGATAGCGCGGCTGCGCGAGGAAGATACCGAGCCCATAACCATCGGCATGTCGAGCTACTTTGCGTCGCGCTGGCTATCTCCCCGGCTGATGACCTTTATTTCCGAGTACCCGCGAACCTCGCTACGTCTTCAGCCACTGGTCGACCTTATAGACATCAAGACCGAAAACATCGATATGGCGATTCGTTGGGGCAAGGGGCAGTGGCTGGACCTCGAGATCGAGCCCTTGCTCACCTGCCCTGCGTTCCCGACCGCCGGGGTAGCGCTTTCGCAACGTGTGCAGGACGTGGGTATAGAGGAAGCGTTCGCCGATACGACCTTGCTACAGGACCGCGAGGGGAGCGAGGCCTGGCTCGATTGGCATCAAGCCGCGGGTCTGCCCTACCGGCCCGCGCGTGACACCTTGGTTATTCCCGACCCCAATGTACGGGTGCAGGCCGTGGTCAATGGACAAGGCATAGCCTTGAACGATGTCTTGGTCGCAAACGAGCTCGCGGCCGGCGAGCTGTTCAAGATCTCGGATATCGAGCTCGACACGTACGGCTACTTTCTCGCCTACTCCCCCGAGGCGCTTGAAAACCCAAACCTCAGAGCATTCCGCGATTGGATCATCGCGGAGGCGAGCGCACAACTAGACGACGGCGACGGCGAGCAACGTGACTAAGAGTCCATGCGCCGCAGCTAACATTCGCTTGTAACGATTCGCGCTAAGCGGGCTTAGGCCCCCATACTTCCGCCGTGCTGGCCTTTCATGTAAGCGTTTTCGCGCCCCTCCAGCAGCCAGGGTAGCGACACGTCTAGCACGCCCGCGAGCATCTGAAGACGATTGGCTCGAGGTTTATGCGTGTTGGTTTCCCACGCCTTGATCGAACCCACCATCACACCAACGCGGCGCGCTAGCTCGGCTTGACTCAGACCCGCGTTTTCACGTGCCACTTGCAGTCTGGGTCCAAAGGGTTGAGGAATCTCTTTGACATCGCGCATCGTCGTGACTTCGTCCATGTTCTGTCTCCGTTTGTAAAGGGTTTGCGCGAGCCGGCCGTCGGTCTCATCGTTCGAGCGGCTCGTTGCGATGGCGCTGCACTCCGGCTCGAGTATCTTGTGTTCGACGCTCGTGCAATCTCATCGAGCAGCGCGTGCTGTTAGATAGGAATGTAACAACAAGGAATTAATAGCTTAGCGTACGAAACAGATGCTTAACTTAAAACGTAGCGTGTATGTCAGTTCGAGTCAAAAGAGAGGCAAGGACTCTCCCGCGTGCGCTACCCGTACCCATATAATACGCTCTTTTAAGTATTCCCACACCCCGGGAATCAGTGATGGCGCAAGCTTATTATTGCAATTTTCGCCTGAATGGGAGGGAGAGACTCCGAAATGAACGATAGCTTTGCACACAAGGACGCGCTGGCGTTCTTGAACGAGTCCGGTTCGCTCCAGCAGCGGTTGGTCTCCGCGCACGCGGCGGCACGCAAGCAGCTAACCTTCGTTGCGCGCATCGCCGTCGCGCTCTATGACCCAGAGACCTCGGTGCTGAGCGCGTTCTTGCACAGCAGCGGTTCGGACGACAATCCGCTCGAGCATTACCAGTCGTTGCTCACGCAGGCGCCGTCGCTGCGCGACATCTTGGAGCGCGGGCAGCCGCGCGTGATCAACAATATGCTCACCTTCGAGGACAGCACGCACGAGCACACCCGACGTCTTGGCCGGGCGGGGTACGCCGCGAGCTACACGATGCCCATCTTCAACACCGGCACATTCCTCGGCTTCCTGTTCTTTAATTCCTTGGAGAAGGATGTGTTCAACGAGAAGGCGCTGCAGACGCTCGACCTGTTCGGTCATCTCATCGCGCTCATGGTGGTAAACGAGCTCTCCTCGGTGAAGACTCTGAACGCTGCGCTAAGGACCACCGGGCGGATCACCCATCTAAGAGACCCGGAAACGGGCAGCCATCTGGACCGCATGTCGCGCTACAGCCGGGTCATCGCCCGCGCGCTGGCCGAGCGCTACGAACTCGAGGACCAATACATCGAGCACGTGTTCATGTTTGCCCCGCTGCACGACATCGGCAAGATCGCCATCCCGGACAGTATCTTGCTCAAGCGCGGTGCGCTCACCAACGGCGAGATGCAGGTGATGCGCACACACGTGGCCAAGGGCGCACAGATCATCGACGAGCTGCTGGCCGACTTTGGGCTCAGCCAAGTGGACCAAGTGGCGATCCTTCGCAACATCGCCGCCTACCATCACGAAGCCGTCAACGGCACCGGATACCCGGAAGGGCGAGGCGGCGAGGACATTCCGCTGGAAGCCCGGATCGTTGCGGTAGCCGATGTGTTCGACGCGCTCACCAGTGCTCGACCCTACAAAGACGCGTGGAGCGTCGACGACGCCTTGGATATGCTCCAGTCGATGGCAGGCGAGAAGCTCGACAGGGAATGCGTGGAGGCGCTCATCGAGAACCGGCAAGAGGTCGAGGAGATCAAGCGCAGGTTCGAGGAAAAACCTTTCTGACGGTGCACTGTATCCGCTTCACCCGCAAGCTCTCACGTTCCCACTTCGGCACCTAACCGCCAGAGACCGCTACCAAAAAGTCGAGCAGCGCACGAACCCGGTGTGGCAGATGCGCGGCCCGCCGGTACGACGCGTAGAGGCCAGCGGACAACCATCGGTAGTCCGTCATGAGAGCTACGAGCTGTCCGGCCCCGACCTGCTCGTGCACCAGAAAAGTCGGCAGCATCGCGATGCCGTGGTCCGCCAGCATGCAGTCGCACGATGAGAATCCCCCCGCGGGGGGATTGGAGGGCGCGCCAGAGGAACGCCCGCCGGTGGGTCAGCGCCGCGCCTATGGGTTGGTGCTGATGGCCGAGACCTCGAGGCTGGGGCGAAGACGTCCGATTATATGCCCGCGAGGACGTCGATGCGGGCGCAGGGACGCGACGACGTATCCAACACGCCTTTAGACGCTCCTAATGGTGCTTTAGGGCACTGTCCAGCAACGTTTCCAGCGTTCTGTGGCACGCGATTGCATGGTGACCCCCCTGCCGTTGCCTCAGCGGCGGAGACTGGCTATTGCACGTCCCTTCAATCGCCAGTGGGCAGCGCAGGTAAAACGCGCAGCCGCTGTCTGTCATCTGCACCGCACGGGCGATTCCCGATGCGGCTTCGCGTGTGGTCATGACCTCTTCCAGCCATCCGGTGCGAAGCTCGGGCACCGAGGAGAGCAGCAGTCGCGTGTAGGGGTGAAATGGGGGCGACAGCACCGATGCCGCCGACCCTTGCTCGACAACCCGACCGGCATAGAGCACGACGATGCGGTCGGCGAACGAGGCGACGGTGGACAGGTCGTGGCTGATAAACAAGTACGCGACGCCAAGCTCGCGTTGGAGGCGGCCGAGCAGCTCGATGATGGCGGCTCCGACCACGGTATCCAGCGACGAGGTGACCTCGTCACACAGAATCAGCTCGGGCTCGGCCGCCAATGCGCGGGCCAGGTTGATGCGTTGTTTCTGGCCCCCGGAAAGCTCACCGGGATAGCGGGTGGCGAAGCTCGCCGGGAGCTCCACCATCTCGAGCAGCTCGGCGACGCGGCGGTTGCGCGCACCGGCATCCAGACCGAGAAAGTACTCTACCGGGCGGCCCAGCACGTCGGCGACCTTGTGGCGCGGGTTTATCGCGACGTCCGGCATCTGAAACACGATCTGAATGCGTTGCAGCTCGGCCTTACTACGCCCCTTGGCCGAGCTTGGGAGCGCGTGGCCATGCATCAACACATCGCCCGCAGCCTGAGGCAACAAACCGGCGATCACGCGCGCGAGTGTGCTCTTGCCACAGCCGGATTCGCCGATGACGCCCACGACCTCGGAACGATTCACGGTGAGCTCGACGTCACGCAGCACCGGGTTGACCACAGGTTGTCCATAGCCGGCGGTGAGACCGCGGACCTCGAGCACGGAGTCAGTCAAGCGGTCTGCGGTCGCTACAGCGACCGTCTCGTCACCTTTGGGTGGTGGGCGAACCGCGGCCATGAGGGTCCGCGTGTACTCTTGCCCCGGCCTATGCAGGATTTCCTCCGTGCTGCCCTGCTCCACAACAACCCCGTCGTACAAGACGATGATGCGGTCGGCGACCTGTGCCACGACAGCGAGGTCGTGGGCGACATAAAGCGCCGCCGTACACCGGTCGCGGATGATGTCCTTGAAGGCCGTCAGCACTTCTATTTGTGTGGTGACGTCGAGGGCGGTCGTGGGCTCGTCCAGCACCAAAAGCTCCGGTCCGCCGGCCAGCGCCATGGCGGCCATCAAGCGCTGAAGCTGACCGCCGCTGACCTGGTGCGGGTAACGGCGCCCGAGATTTACCGGGTCGGGGAGGTCGAGCCTTCGATAGAGATCGACAGCACGCCGCTCGGCGTCCTCGCGCGGACCCAGCCGATGGATGGTGTTGGTCTCGATGACCTGCTCACCGATTGTGATTGCGGGGTTGAAGGCCGCGGCTGCGCTCTGAGCGACATAGGCGACTTGCCGGCCACGCAGCCGGCGCCGCTCTCGATTGCCCATGGTCAGTACGTCGGTGTCCCCAAGCCACACATGGCCGCCGGCGAAGCGGCAGCCCGGCCGTGTGTAGCCGAGTGTTGCAAGCGATGTGGTGGTCTTCCCGGAGCCGGACTCGCCGATGAGCGCGAGCACCTCTCCCCGCTCTAGCTCCGCGCTGACCCCCTTGACGATGGGTGTGTACCGTCCCCCCGGTGGGCGCCCTTCGATCCACAGGTCCTCGATGCGAAGCAACGCCGTCATTCGAGAATCTCCTCGGCCGCGGTGCCGCCCAGGCGTCGCAGGAACCAGTCCACCAGCAGGTTGATCCCGATGGTGAGCGACGCTACGGCGCAGGCGGGCATCAGCGCTGCCGCCGAGCCAAACAGCAGACCCTGCAGATTTTCCTTGACCATCACCCCCCAGTCCGCCGCAGGCGGCTGCACACCCAGCCCGAGGAAGCTCAAGGCCGAGATAAACAAGATGGCGTAGGTAAAGCGGATCCCGAACTCGGCGGCCAGCGGCGCCAGCGTGTTGGGCAAGATCTCGTGGAAGGTGATCCACCGCAGCCCCTCGCCCCGGGCCCTGGCCACATCGACAAACTCCATCACCGATACATCCATGGCCAGCGCCCGCGATACCCGGAAGACCCGGGTGGCATCGATAGCCGCCACGGTGAGCACCATCACAGGGATAGACGAGCCGAGCGCGACCATCACCATCAGCGCCAGGATGATCGATGGAAACGCCATCACGGCGTCGTTGATGCGGCTCATCACGTTGTCGACCCAGCCACCGCTGACGGCCGCGGTGAACCCGAGGGTGATGCCGACGCTGAACGATACCAACGTGGTGACGAGCGCAAGACCCATGGTCATGCGCGCCCCGTATAGCACTCGGGACAGCACGTCGCGGCCGAGATAGTCGCTGCCGAGCAGCCCCACTTCACCGGCCGGTGCAAAGCTCCGGTCCGAGATGATGTCCGACTCGGCATAGGGCGCGAGCGTGGGACCGACGATCGCGATAGCAAGCCAGAAGCCGACGATGAAAAGCCCTACCCACGCGGTCGGGGTCAGACCCAGGCGCTCGAGCCACGACGCGGCTCGCTCGTCGGTCGTTTCCGCCGAGTCGCTCACCGCGGTTGCCGCAACCTGGGATTGACGACGATGGCCAGCAGGTCCGCCGTCAGGTTCAGCACCACATAGGTGCCACAGAACACCATGCCGATGGCCTGAACCAACGGGATGTCGCGGTACTGCACACCCTCGACCATGAGGATGCCAAGCCCCGGGTAGTTGAAGATGGCTTCCACCACCACTACGCCGCTCACCAGATAGGCGAGGTTGAGGGCGATGACGTTGATAATCGGCGCCAGCGCGTTCGGTAACGCGTGGCGCACGATGATGCGTACCCGCGATGCGCCCTTGAGCACCGCCTGCTCGATGTAGGGAGAGGTCAGCACGTTGAGAATGGCGGTGCGGGTCATACGCGCCATGTGGGCGAGCACCGCCAGGGTCAGGGTGGCGATGGGCAAGGCAAGCGCGCGCAGCGTATCCAGAAAGCCGGCGTCCGCGCGTACATATGCCAGCGGCGGTAGCCACTGAAGCTTGACTGCGACGATGAACACCAGCATCGCCGCGATAAAAAACTCGGGCACGGAGATAAAGCAGAGCGTGCCGATGGAGATGGACCGGTCCACGGCCGTCTCGGCCCGGATGGCGGCGAGCAGACCCAGACCGACCGCGAGCGGCACCGCGATGAGCGCGGTGAGACCCGCCAGACGCATGGTGTTCCAGAAACGGTCCCCGATGAGCTCGGCAATGTCGTAGCCGGAAGACAGCGACGTGCCGAGATCCCCAGTAACCAGCCCGCCCAGCCACTGGAAGTAGCGCACATACGCAGGTCGGTCGAGACCGAGCCGGGCGCGGATGTTGGCCATGGCCTCTTCGGTGGCCCCCTGACCGAGGACCGCCCGAGCCACGTCACCGGGGAGGATCTCGGTAGCCACGAACACCAGCACCGACACCACCCACATGACCATGAGGCCGAGCAGGATGCGCCGGGCGAGAAGCTTAATCATCGCTTGGAAATGGACCCGCCCGTGGTTGGCGCAACAGCGCGCTCGCCACGGGGTCTTGGCTGCAGGAGATAGGCCAGGTCAGCCTTCCAACCACACCTCCGTGCTGAAGTTCGCGTTTCGCGCGATACCCGCGGGGTGAGGTTCGAAGCCCTTTACGTTCTCGCGCCTGGCATCGATGTAGTCGTAAAATGCAATCATGCCGACGCCCCCGTCGTCATGGAGCATGCGCTGCATCTCGCAGTACATCTCGCTGCGTTTAGCCCGGTCAAGCTCGCCGCGGGCCTGCACCAGCAGCGTGTCGAATGCGTCACTCTTCCATTGGGTCTCGTTCCAGGACGCGTCGGACTTGTTGGCCGTCGTCAGCATCAGGTCCGCGGTGGGTCGCGGGTTCCAGCCGGACACCACAAAGGGCTGTTGCATCCACGCGGTCTCCCAGTACGCCCCCGGCGGCACCACCGCCACCTCGATACTGAGACCGGCGGGTTTTGCCGCCTCCTGGTACAGCAGCGCCAGGGCCTCGGCGCCAATGGTCGCCTGCTCGGAGGTGTGCAGCTTGAGCGTGGCACCTGCCATCCCCGCCTTCTTCAGATGATGTTTGGCTTTGTCCGGGTCGTAGGTACGTTGCGGTATCGCATCGCAGTAGTAGGGGTCGGTGGGCGCGATCTGGTGGTCGTTACCGATCATGCCGTAGCCCTTGAACACATTCGCGAGTATCTTCTCGCGCGGTGTGATGTACTTGAGCGCCAGGCGAAGCTCGTTGTTATCCGTGGGCGCGCGGTCGCACATCATGGCGAGATTGGTGTGCTGGGCGGCATTGGAATTGACCAGCGCCACCCCCGGCGCCCGTTCCAGCAGCTCTAGAAGCTTGCGGTCGACGTCCTCGGCGATGTGAAACTCGCCGGCCATCATGGCGTTCATCCTCGCCGTGGGGTCGGTGACGATGTGGGTCTCGATCCCGTCGACGTGGGCGGGTCCGCCCCAGTAGTCGGGGTTGCGCTCGGAGACCATCAGGATACCGTGCTTGTACTCGACGATCTTGAACGGCCCGGTGCCAATGGGTTTCTCGAACGCCGTTTCCCCGTCCTGATAGATGCTGAACTGTGGCTGGCTGAACAAGACAGGCAAGTCGGCGTTGGCCGAGGCGAGCTTCATACGTACCATGTGGTTGCCGTCGGCGCTCATCTCGCTTACCTGCTCCAGCAGCGACTTGACCGCGGACTCGGAATCCGGCGCCACATGGCGCTGCAGCGAGTAGATGACGTCCTTCGAGGTCAGGTCCTTGCCATCGGTGAACTGGACCCCCTTGCGGATTCGGAATACCCACTCGGTCGCATCCGCATTGGGCTCCCAGGACTCGGCCAATGCCGGTATCGCCTCGGAGTTGCGGTCCAGCGCCACCAGCGGGCTGAACATCTGGAAGCCCCGGGTGTAGTCGGAGGTCGACAAGTACTTGGTGGGGTCCAGGCTGTCGGTCGTGCCGCCGGTGCTGGTGGCGAGCTTTAGCAAGCCCCCCTTGGTCGCCGCGCGCACTGGCGTCGAGAGGCTCGCGACCAGCGATGTCGCCGAGGCCGCGCCGATACCGAGCGCGCTCATGCGGGTCATGAATTCGCGGCGGGACAGCTTCCCGCTAAGAAACTGCTGGCGATACTTCTGGTATGGGCCACTGGCCATCGATGCTCCTCCCGAGAAGTCTTTATAGGTCGATACGGTCGAGCGAATAACCGTCTAAAGCGGCTTTGCCCGAACGCCCAAACGACTATACCCGAAAAGCTCGCAACGCGTCAGCGTCGGTGGATTAACCCACAAGCTCCAAACCACGTCCCCACCGCGGGACCTCGCCGCCAAAGACCTCGACTAGAAAATCGAGCAGGGCTCTACCTCGGTACGGCAGATGGGGGGTACGCGGATACATCGTGTAGAGACGACCGACAGCCGTTGGTAGTCGGTCATGAGGGGTATCGATTTCCCTTTTCGCACCTGCTCGTGCATCAATGTTCTGTTTATCGCGTCGATGTTTCTGGACATACTCCTACCCTATGCACGAGCGAACCTTACGCTGTCCAGAGCACCTAACAGTACCTACGCGACGTGCTTGGCTTCGTCGGCATTGACGATGTCGCCTTTATCGACGCCGGTGCACCCACGGACCAAGCCATGGACCGCGCCCGGGCCCAGATCACCGCGCTGGATGGCGATGTTGCCAAGCCCGCCGCTCAAACCGACAACACGCGAATACGAGGAGCAATGCAATGGGACTCTTGGTAGACGGAAAATGGCAAGACCGTTGGTATGACACGAAATCGACGGAGGGTCGGTTTGTGCGCGGCGACGCGCAGTTTCGAAACTGGGTGACACCGGACGGTGCGCCGGGGCTGACCGGAGTCGGTGGCTTCGCCGCCGAGGCCGGTCGCTATCATCTCTATGTGTCCTACGCGTGCCCGTGGGCGCATCGCACGCTGATCATGCGCGCGCTAAAGGGACTCGAGGACATTATCTCGGTGTCCGTCGTGCATTGGCGCATGCTCGAGAACGGTTGGACCTTCGAGGACGGTGTGGGCGTGATACCCGATAACGTCAACGGTGCCGGCATGCTCCGCGAGATCTACACCTTGGCACAGCCCGACTATACGGGTCGGGTGACCGTGCCGGTGCTGTGGGACAAGAGGACGCGGACCATCGTCAACAACGAGTCCTCCGAGATCATCCGCATGTTCAACACCGCGTTCGACGCCTTGCGGGCGACGCCGCGCGACTATTATCCCGCGGAGCTCAGACCCGAGATCGATGCGCTCAACGCGCGCATCTATGACACGGTCAACAACGGCGTGTACAAGGCAGGCTTTGCTACCAAACAAGAACCCTATGAAGAAGCGTACCAGGCGCTCTTCGAGAGCCTGGACTGGTTGGAGGGCAAGCTTTCCGCAAGCCGTTATCTTGCGGGGGACGGCCTGAGCGAAGCCGACATCCGGCTGCTGACCACGCTGCTGCGCTTCGATGCGGTTTACTACGCACACTTCAAGACCAACAAGCAGCACCTGTACGAGTATCCGAACCTCTGGGCTTACACCCGCGAGCTGTATCAGATGCCGGCGGTGCGCGAGACCACGAACTTCACCCATATCAAGCATCACTACTACGAGAGCCAGCGGACCATCAATCCGACCGGGGTTGTCCCGGTCGGACCCGAGCTCGACTTCGATGCGCCACATGGCCGCGACTAGCTGTCATTGCAGGACGTTGCATAACCTGCTTACCTAGCTCGGTAATCGGCAACGCCGTGAGCGTTGCGACCAAGCGGCGAAGGGGGCTACGGCTGCCGGCTCAGCGCCACGGGTGAGCTGCTCTTCCCCCGCCCCGATGGGCGCCCGCTCAATACGGTCCCCCCATGCTCATACCCCACCTCGGCAAAACCATCGAAGACGAGAATCGTGCGCATTGTTTCCGCATCGACCCACACACCTGCGTGTCCAAGTGGCACGGTCAGGTGATGGACTATGGAATGGGGTCGAAGGCTTGCGGGTCGGTTCAACGGGCCGCCGCCGTAGACGGCACAGACAGGCGGCCCGCTTTGCCGATCACCCGGTGTCGTTACGACCTGGGCTTCAGGTTTTCCGGGTCGTAGAGCGGTTTGTACCCCACCGCCTCGACCTTCACCGGGAACCGCTCGTGAAAGTACTCCATGGCAAGCACCCGGCCTTCCTCACAATACTCGTAGGGTAAGTAACCGAGCGCGATGTTTTTACCGAGCGTCGGCCCGTAGGCGATGCTGGTAATGTAGGAGCGTCGGCCCACCGAATCGACGAGCACTTCGCCGGCTTCCGGGTCCATGATGGGCCAGGAACCCACCGGGTAGCGAGCGATGCCGTTGGCGTCCGTGTTGTCTTGCATGGTCATGGTGCAGAGATAGGCGGGCTGATGGTCGCGTTCCCGTTGGGCAAGGTACGCTGCCCTGCCATGGAAATCCGCTGCTTTGACCTTGGGCCGCGCGAGACCCGCCTCCAGCAGATTGTACTCGGTGAGCAAGTCGGCATTTTGCAGCCGCAGACTCTTCTCGAGCCGGCGGCTGTTGGCGTAGGTCTCAACACCGACCGGGGTTACGCTCTGCCCGAAGAGTGCGTCCCACAGCGCAAGACCATCGTCATATGCGCAATGCAGCTCCCAGCCTTGCTCACCCACATAGGAAATGCGGAAGGCCGAGACCGAGGTGCCTTTGACGCTGATGTCGCGCACCGCCGCGAACGGGAAGTTTTCGTTGGTGAGCCCGTCCGGGTCGTCGGCGACGGCCTGTAGCGTGGCACGCGCGTTGGGGCCCCATAGACCGATGCAGCTAAAGTCTTCCGTGCGGTCTTCAATCGCGACCTCGAGCCCGCGGTCCTCGGCCATGCGTCTCATCCAGACATAGTCGCGGTTTCCGCTATCGCCGCCGTCGATCACCCGGTAGTGGTCTTGGGCCAGCCGTACCACGGTCAGGTCGGCGCGCACCCCACCCGCGTGGTCCAAAAAGTGCGTGTAAATCCCCTTGCCGATAGGCGTGTTGCCACCGACCTTGGCCACACACACGTACTCCATCAGCGCTTGCGCATCGGCGCCGGAAACGTCGTAGATAGCGAAGTGCGACAGATTCACCATGCCGACGTTCTCCGACATCTCCAGATGCTCGGCATTGGATACGCGCCAGAAGTGACGGTTGTCCCACTCGGCCTTGCGTTCCGGCACCCGGTCCGCGTGCTTCTCGAGCAAGTGCTCGTTGCTCGCGTAACCGTGGGCCCGTTCCCAGCCGGCCGCCTCCATGAAGTAGCCGCCGAGCGCATTTTCCCGCTCCCAGAACGGGCTGCGTCGAACGCCGCGGGCCTTTGTGTAGGGCTCGCGGTTGTGTACCGGTGGGTTGTAGATCTTGAAGGCCGTCTCGTAGCAGCGGTCGCGGATGTAGCTCTCGGTCTTCTGGAACGGGTAGTAGCGCGCCACGTCGAGACCATGGCTGTCGAGCTCCGTGCGCCCGTCGGTCATCCAGTCGGCGAGCACCTTGCCGGTACCGGGACCGTCCTTGACCCAGACCGATTCGCAATACCACAGACCGCGCACATCGGGTGACTCACCGATGGAGGGGCCGCCATCGGCCGTTACCTGTAGCAGACCGTTGAACGAGCGTCGTTCGTCGAAGCCGAGCTCGCCGAGAATCGGCGTGAGCTCCATGGCCCGCTCCAGCGGTTCCATGATTTGGTCGACATCGAGGTCACGCTGCGATGGCGACAGACGGGCCTCCTCCTTTTCGAGCAGGTCACGCGGGTGCACCAAGCGCGGGTCCTTCTCCTCGTAGTAACCCCATTCAATCTGACCGCCCTCGGGTGTCTTCGGGTCACCGGTATCGCGGAAGTAAGCCGAGTTACCCTGGTCGCGCAACAGTGGGTACCCGATGTCCTTGCCGGTGCCGGCGAACTCGGTATAGGGTCCGAAGAAGGTGAGCGGGTGGTCGACCGGCATGATCGGCAGATCCTCGCCGGCCATCGCGGCGATCAGTCGACCCCACAGCCCGGCGCACACGACAACCGTCGACGTTGCGATATAGCCCCTCTTGGTCTCGACGCCTTTGATGCGCCCGTCCTCGATGTCCAGACCCGTGGCCGGTGTGTTGGTGAAGGTCCGGAGCTTGCCGGTGGCTTCCGCCTTCTCAACCAGTATGCCGACCACGGTTTGTGAGCGGGGCGTCACCAGACCGGCGTCCGGGTCCCACAAGGCACCGCGGATCACATCTTCTTCGAGCAGCGGAAACTTCTCCTTGGCTTCCTTGGCGTCGATCAGACACGCGTTGGTGCCGAATGCCTTGCCCGAGCCCACCTTTCGTTTGAGCTCCTCCCAGCGCTCGTCGTCGTCGACGCGGGCTACCTCGAGACCGCCGATGCGGCTGTAGTGCCCCAGCTTTTCGTAGAAGTCGATGCTGTACATGGTGGTGTAGCAGGTCATGTGGTCGTGCGCCGTCGCGTAGCAAAAGTCGGAGGCGTGGGCCGTCGAGCCGATATCGGTCGGGATGGAAGTCTTGTCGATGCCGACGATGTCGTCCCACCCCCGCTCGATCAAGTGATGCGCAACGCACGCGCCGACGATGCCACCCTGTCCGATGATCACGACCCTTGCGCTACTGGGGAAATCTGCCATTAGTTATTCTCCGGTTGAATCGATTTTCGTGGTTGGCTCCGCGCCGCGGCCGTTCAACCACTGCTTGGATGGCTTGGTGCACATGCTGAGCGGCTAGGCTATCCAGCTAGCAAGTATAAGTTGTTGTCCATCTAGCACAGAAGGGGTCAAGTGTTGAAAGGTCTTGTGTTTGCGTTTTATCGTTGGGGTCCACCCAAGAGACGCGTAACGGGGATAGCTCCCAAGCAGCCCGGAGCGGCGCGAGCCCAAGAAAGCCAAGCAGCGAAACCCACATGGGGCCGGGACCCAGGCGCCTTCTAAGTCGCGCGCGAGCAGGTGTGCGACGCACGCGGCGGCGTTTAGGCACGGTCAGTTGCGATAAAGTCCAGTTTCGGAGCTGGACTATGAACGACGACGAATCGATACTAAACGGCACCGTCGAGGTCATCGACGGTAAGCCCTGCGTTTACTACGACGGCTACTGGATCCGCTACTACAAGCCGCCCGACGACAGCTTGGCGGCAAAAAAGAAGCTTATCGACAATCTAAAGAAGAGGCTGTTTCATCACACCGAGCCAGGAATCAACACGCCCGGGAAAAAGCTCGAAACGGCGCGCCGGGCGTACGATGTGGAAAGCGACCCGGCCCGCAAGCGGGTGAACGCCGCCATGCTGGCGGGTGCGCTGTTCAACCGCGCCACCGATATCTTCACCACAGTGGTCGATCTGGAAAGCAAAGGCGTGAAGATCAGTCCGGACAACGAGCTGTTACGAACGTGCGGGGACTACTTTCAGGAAGCGCTCGAGCTCGGCAAATCCGTCAAGCACTACAGCGGCCAGGAGGGGGTGGACGAGCTGTGGGGTGAGCCGTTCAAAGCCTTCGCCATGCCAATCAGCGACTTCTACGCGACACGCTACATAAAGATCGCGCAGACCATGCGAGACATGGACAAACTGAAGGGGGTCGTCGTGGACCTCTTCACGCAAGAGCCCGGCTTCGAGCCCGTGCCGACACTCTTCGAAACCTTTGCGGATTGGGCCAAAACCGAGACCGCCACCATGCGTAGGGACACCGCTATTTTCGAGGTCTGGCCCGCCTTCGTCGCCGCTGGAGAATCCCTGCTCGCGTTCAAACCCGCCATGTCCAAAGGTGACTCGCCCGACCGCAAAGAACGGTGTGCGTGGGGGGTACGCCTCATACGTGAGGGCAAGCTGCTGCTCACCTACCTGGCCGGCGTGCGCACCCCGATGCCAAAGAGCACGCAGGAGTTTGTCGATAGCTGCGAGGCATTTGCAGAATCAAGAGGGCGAGGCTAGCGGGTCGAGTCTTCGCTTTATACCGGAGCGACCATAGGTCTCTCCCACATCTGCGTGATTGGCTCGCTAAGTGTGTTAGCTCAGAAACTTCGTCTGCTACTAAGCTATGTTGTTAGGATGAAGGATTCGCGGCGTACATTGGCAACGCTAGGTCGATGAGCAGAATCATTTTTGCGCACTTCTACACGCCGATGCCGTGCCAGGTTCTTGCTGACTTGAAAGGCTTTGCAATGATTCCAAAAACACTTTTGCTGATCCTCCTCACCGTCGGCGGCACGGGCTGCTCGGCGCTGTATTTGTATGAAAATTCCAGCGTCGGCCGCTACGGCACCGCGCCACCATCGCCCAGCGACGGTTACCGATTGCGACAACCGGACGGCACGCTGCTCGAGTATGATGCCGGACGCAAGCTTTATCTTGTTGTTGGCCGTCCAAACCACTACTACCACGATGGCAGCTATTACCGGCGGGCTCAGGGTCAGTGGCAAACTACCGAGACCGTGAGCGGTGACTGGCGCGTCGTGTCAATTAATAAGCTGCCGAGCGGCCTGCGATTGTGACGGGGTTTGCTAACACTAAAAAAATCGTGGCCGAGCCCGCCGCGAGGGTTTCATCGCTCACGGCATGCATTTTGAAGCCCGTACCGCAGAAATGCGGCACCTGATGGAAACGCTTTTTGCCGTGACCGGCCCGATCCGCACCATTTCGAATGGCAGTAGTGAGGATCTCGGGTCGTGCGATGGCCCTCGCCGGGTTTCTTGTTGACACCCTGGATTTTGAATTAATACTATCTGACCGGTCAGTCAGTTCTCGATGTCACCGCGGTCGGAACGGGGATCTCCGCAATGCTCTTTGGACTCTGGAGAAATTCCCATCTGGTCCAGGGTCCCAACGACTACGACTACGAATACGGCATGCGGGCGCTGCGGGTTTATCTGCAAAAGATATTCCCGAAGCACTACTAGGGACGGCGCGAGATGATGAGCGCCCAGATTTTGCACCAGGACGCCAGTAGTGACAGGTCGCCGCGCGACAAACGTTATGACGTGCTGTTCGAACCGGTCCAGATTGGACCCGTAACAGCCAAGAACCGCTTCTACCAGGTGCCCCACTGCACCGGTCTTGGCCGGTTGCGCCCGCGCATGCTGGCGGCGCTGCGCGGCATGAAGGCCGAGGGCGGATGGGCTGTGGTGTGCACCGAGTACTGCTCCATCCACCCGACATCGGACGATTTCCCCCACGCGTACGCATCGTTGTGGAACCGGAATGACATCGCGAACCATGCCCTGATGACCGAGGCGGTGCACCGTCACGGCGCGCTTGCCGGGGTCGAGCTGTGGTTCGGCGGCGCGCACACGGCGAATCTCTATACCCGGCAGGTGCCCATGGATGTGGCGGGTATGCCAAACAGCGTCGGCCACCCTTATCAAGCCAGGGCTATGGACAAGGCCGACATACGAGAGCTCAGACGTTGGTATCGCGAGGCGGCGCTGCGTGCCAAAGAGGCGGGCTTCGACGTGGTGTACGTGTATGCCACCCACGGCTACTTGTTGTCCCACTTTCTCTCACCACGTACCAATACCCGCAGCGACGAGTACGGCGGGTCGATGGAGAATCGAACGCGGCTGCTGCGTGAACTGATCGAAGAAACCAAGGATGCGGTGGGTGAGCGCTGTGCCGTTGCGGTGCGCTACTCGGTCGGCGGAGACGACGGAGAGGACGCTTCGTTGACCAGCGAGCGCCGCGACCGGTTGGAGATGCTGGCGGAGTTGCCCGACCTCTGGGACCTCAATATCAACAACTACTACCAGGAGATGGGGGTCTCACGCTTTGTCAAAGAGGGCTCGCTGGAAGAGCACGTGTCCTTTGTAAAGTCCGTGACCACCAAGCCTGTAGTCACCGTGGGTCGGTTCACTTCGCCGGATACGATGGTTTCTCAGATCCGTCGCGGAGTGATTGATTTTATCGGTGCCGCGCGGCCTTCCATTGCGGACCCTTTTCTCCCGGCGAAGATCGAGGCCGGACGCCTCGACGACATTCGCGAGTGTATCGGCTGCAATATCTGCTACACGGGTGAAGAGTGGCGCCGCGGATGGCATCCGGAATTCATCGAGAAGAAGGGCTCCGAGTCCGAGGTATTGGTGGTCGGCGCCGGTCCGGCGGGTCTGGAAGCAGCGCGTGCGCTTGGCTTGCGCGAATACCGGGTAACGCTGGCGGAGGCGACACGCGAGCTCGGTGGCCGCGTGGCCCGCGAAGCCACGCTGCCGGATCTGGGCGAGTGGCTTCGGGTGCGACACTATCGGCTGCAGCAGATTGATGCCATGTCCAACGTGGAGGTTTATCGGGAGAGCGAGCTCGATGTGGACGACGTGCTCGAGTTTGGCGCGGACCACGTGGTCATCGCTACTGGCGCAGCCTGGAGGGTGGACGGCTGCGGCCGTTACAACCCCCGCCCCCTGACGACGCTTAGCGGCGACGCCCGGGTCCTGACACCGGATGACATCATGGCGGGTCGCTTACCCGATGGACCTACGGTGATCTTCGATGACGACAGCTTCTATATGGGCGGCTTGATTGCGGAGCGGCTGCGCCGTGAGAATCTGCCGGTGACACTGGTCACACCCGAGAGCATCGTCTCCGCGTGGTGCGAGTACACCGCGGAGCACTATCAGGTGCAAAAACGACTGTTGGAGCTGGACGTCGAGATCCGAACCGGTCACAACTTGGTTGCCTACGATGGCAAGGAGGTGACGCTTGTCTGTGTCCACACCGACCGGCCACTCAACATCAACGCCGAAGCCGTCGTCATGGTGACCGCTCGCACGCCCAGAGACGAGCTGTACCTGGCCCTGCAAGCACACGTCGAAGCCGCGGCGCAACCACCGTTCCGTTCATTGCGCCGAATCGGCGACTGCGAAGCGCCGGCAATCATTGCCGCCGCCGTCTACGCCGGCCACCGCTACGCCAGGGAGCTCGATACCGAACCCGAGGCGGACGTACCCTTCAGGCTCGAATAGAGAAGAGCAGGGTCCGGTCAGCCACGGCGATGGGGCGGTTCACCCAGGAAATGAGACAGCTCCTCTAAGCAGCCGCTTTGCTTTACTCGGAAACTCGATCGCGGCCGCTTAGCTTGGCTCGGTACAATGCGGCATCGGCCCTGTCGATGAATGCTTCGGGCGTACAGTCTTGAGGCATCTGCGCGACCCCGATGGAAATCGTGACCGCCGGTAATTCGGGCCCCTCATCACACACAATGGTCTTACTACTAACGGCGTTTCGTAGACGCTCTCCGACGCGCACCCCGTTGTCTGCCGACGCCGCCGGTAACAACACAAGGAACTCTTCCCCACCGTATCGAGTCACCATGTCAGTTGGCCGAACGGTGTCGCGTACACAATCGGCAACAATCTTAAGCGCGCAATCCCCCGCCACGTGACCGTAACTATCGTTGAACTGCTTGAAGTGGTCGATGTCAATCATCAGAATCGTCAGCGACTCGCTACACCTATTCGAGCGCGCCATCTGTCGTGGGAGCATCTTGCGCAGCCAATGCCGATTGAACAGCCCCGTAACGGCATCGATGGTTGCGTGGAATCGATACTCTCTCAGCCGCTTCCTGTCTTCTTCGATGACGTTGTTTCCATGCCGTAAGCGTGTGGCAAGTGTGTGGAGCAAATTATTGGCAATGGGATGAGATGACTCGACGAGTAACCACATCAAGTCTTCGTCGATTATCAAGACCCGGCTTGGGGTGCTCGCGACCACGTAAGCGGAGGCCGGCTTCCTATCGATTACAGAGATCTCGCCGACGCTCTCCCCCGCATCGAGAATCTCGATCGGGTCGGTCTCAGGAGATTCGACGTGGATGCTCAGCTGCCCCGCCAGTATTAGGTAAAGCACCTTGCTCCGTTTTCCGGCCTCGATCAGCACTTGCCCGGGTGCTAAGGCTTCGACCGAGCAATTTTTCAGCATCGGGTCCAACGGCTCGATTTCCACCGACCGGAATAGCCGGAGTCGAGCTATTTCTTCCCGAGTGAAGGGTGCTTTATTCCCCCGTTCAAGCCCCTTTTCGGCGACAGAGACGACGTTAACGTGTTTCATCGGATGCAATGCGCGAACTGGATTTAGAGAATTATAGTCACGCCTAGAGCGTTAGACCTCCAGCAACCTGAGCGCCCAACGAGCTGTCGCTTTGAGTGTCTGTTTTGCCTGACGCCCCGGTTTTTGGCATCCAACACACGACCGTGGACTGGTTTCGCCAAAAAACCCATAGAAATTCGCTTACCCCATGAGCGGCGAGTCGTATGCTTCGATTTTGTCGGCGAACGCCGCTTGTCAGTTTGAACACCTTCGGGAATACTCTTGCCTCCAGCCTAAACTGGCGAGCTCTTAATGACAGGGCCACTCTCGAATCGGGATTGGGGGTCTCGTGACCTCCAACACCACTTTCACGGCTTCTCCGATATGGATACCTTGACCCAGGCGGGCCCAATCGTGATCCGCGGCGGTGAGGGCGTATGGGTATTTGATACCGAAGGAAAAGCGTATCTCGAAGCAAACTCGGGCTTGTGGAACTTCATTGCCGGCTTTAACCAACCGGAGCTCATCGATGTTGCCCGTGAGCAGTACGCAAGGTTTCCCGGTTACCACGCTTTCTTCGGACGGGTAAGCGACACGGCGGTAGCGCTCGCCGAAAAAGTTATCGATGTTTCGCCGTTTTCGAGCGGAAAGGTGTTCTTCACGAACTCGGGTTCCGAAGCAAACGACACGGCGGTCAAGATGTTATGGATGATCAATCATTGTTCGGACAAACCCGAGCGACGCAAGATCATCAGCCGCGTCAACGCTTACCATGGCGTTAGCGTTGCCACCGCATCGATGACGGGTAAACCTTATAACGAGGTCTTTGGGCTGCCGCTCCCCGGGTTTCTGCACGCCGATTGTCCGCACTACTGGCGCTACGGGGAGCCGGAGGAAAGCGAAGCCGAGTTTAGCCAACGAATGGCGGATAACCTGGAGCGCCTCATCGAGCGCGAAGGCCCCGAGACCATCGCAGGCTTCTTCGCCGAGCCGGTGATGGGTGCAGGCGGCGTGATTCCCCCGTCCGCCGGTTACTTCGATGCCATCCAACCCATCCTCAAGCAGCACGGTATTCCTCTGATCGCCGATGAGGTGATCACCGGTTTTGGGCGCACGGGCGAGCTTTGGGGCTCGACCACCTACAACATCGAACCCGACATCATCATCGCCTCGAAGAGCATCACTGCGGGTTACTTCCCGATGGGTGCCGTCATCCTCGGCGAGCGCATGGCTGAGCGTTTGTCCGAGGCTGCGAGAGCCGCCGAGGAGTTTCCGCACGGGTTTACCGCGGCGGCCCACCCGGTGGGCTGCGCCATCGCCAGCAAAGCTATCGAGCTGATTGTGGACCGGGGTCTGCTCGAGCAGGCGCGTTCAATTTCCGGGCACTTCCACGACCATCTTCGTCGATACGAGGACCACCGCTTTATCGGTGAGGTTCGAGGTATCGGTTTGATGGCGGCGCTCGAAGTGGTGCGCGACAAAGACACCAAGCGCCCCTTTGACGGAGATTTAGGTATCAGCGAAAGGATCGCAAACGCTGCGCTGGAAGAAGGGTTGATTTGTCGTCCCCTCGGGCAGGCGGTGGTTCTATGCCCCCCCTTCATCATCACCCGCGAAGAGGTCGACGAGCTTTTCAACCGGCTCGACGCAGCTTTAGAAAAGGTGTTTTCGAGCCCCGAGTAGACTCCTAAGCGCTGTACCCGCGCCTAGATTTCGATGTGTGCCGTTCAGCGGCAGCGGCCATAGCGACGCATGACTTCGACCAATCGGTCATGGTCCACTGCTCTGCACACCTTGCCGGGCGGGCGCAAGGTCGTCATGTCTTCCGCGGCGACGAGCGCGTTGAGGACCGCTTCTTCTACCGCTTCTACCGCGCCGAGGTAAAGGTCGTCGAGCACTTCGTCGTTTAGGCATTCGAGAAAGAAGCGGGGCTCGGCAAGCTGCATCAGCGGCCTTGGGTTTGCCGTCGAAAAGGCAAGAAAAATATCACCGGAGTTGTTGCTGCCAGGTGTACCCCCGCGACCGATCCCAATGGCGGCGCGGCGTGCTAGGCGTTCGAGCTGGTGCGGTAGCAGCGGAGCGTCCGTGCCAAGAATAACGATGATTGACCCTTGCTCCGTGTCGAGCAGCCGGTCTTCGGTGAGGTGACGACCTACGGGTACACCGAGCGCCGTAAACCATGAACGTGAGCCGTGGTTGGCTTGCACCAACGCCCCCGTGACGTGCGTCGTGCCCGCCAGCGAAACCAACCGAGACGCGGTGCCGGTGCCGCCTTTGAACTCGTAGCAGACCATACCGGTACCGCCGCCGGTATTCCCCTCGGGCACGTGCTCGCCCGTTGCCGAGTCGATGGCCTCGAGCGCATCTTCGGCCTGCAAGTGTTGGCCGTTGATGTCGTTTAGTAACCCGTCGTAGGTTTCCGCAACCACCGGCATCGCCCACAGGTGCTCCTGCTCCCACGCTTTCGCGTAATGACGGATAATCCACTGCGCCGCCGCGTGATGTGTCATGCCGACCGAATGGGTGTTGGTAATGCAAACCGGGCCGACGAAGTAGCCCCCGTCGCGGACCCAGTGCGAACCAGTCATCTCACCGTTACCGTTGAGTGCGTAGAGCCCGGCCCAAACGGGTTGCGGCTCCTTGTCACGACCCCGTGGCAGGATCGCGGTGACGCCGGTGCGGACAGGACCTCGCCCGGTGACAAGCGGGCCGTCCCCCTCGATACGGGTTTTCACACCGACCAGCACACCGGGAACGTCGACCAGTGCATTGAGCGTTCCGGTGGTCCCTTCAAAGTCGAGACCGAGGTCTCGTGCCCGTGGCTTTGTCATCGACCATTACCTCGCGATGTTCTTCACTGCGTCGAGCGTGACCGGAAGTAAAGCCCCAGCGACGCGACAATGAGCGAGAAAAGGATCATGAGCGACGCGATCGCATTGATCTCCGGTTTGATACCTCGGCGTAGCATTCCGTAGATGAAGACCGTCAATGTCGTCGAGTCCACGCCGGCGATGAAATAGGTGATCACCAGGTCGTCCATGGAAATAATAAACGCGAGCAATGCGCCCCCGATCACACCGGGAAGAATCAACGGCAGCGTCACACGTCTGAATGTGATTATGGGGTTGGCCCCAAGATCCGCGGATGCTTCCTCGTAGGTTTGCTCCATACCGGCGAGACGCGCGCTCACGACGATGAATACATAGCTACCGAGAAATTTGCAGTGGCCAATGATGATCGTGACCAGGCTGAGCTTTACGCCAATGGTGACGAAGTAGATGAGGAGCGCGAGCCCGAGCACGATATCCGGAATAATCATGGGCATGAAAACCAGTACGCGGTAAAACGTCTTCAGCCGGAACCGGAAGCGAACCATCGCCAACGCCGTCAGCGTTCCTATGATGGTAGATATGATGGTCGTCGTAGAGGCGACGATCAGGCTGTGGCCTACGGCGGCCGTCAACTGCTCGGTCGATTCGACATAAAGCGTCTGCTCCGTCAGCTTGCTAGAGAGCTGAGGTCGGGTCCGAGGTCCTCGAAGATCTGCAGCTTACCCATGACTTCCCGTGATGGATTCATACCCTCGTGGGTCTTGAACTCCTCCGGCAGCATCTCGCGGGCCGGTACGTTGGGCGTACCGTTCATCTGTTGTTCGACGTTGAGTGCCGGGATCTCGGGGTTGAGATAAAACTCCATAAAGAGCTTCGCATTCTCCTTGTTCGGCCCGGTCTTGAGAACGCAGATGTCCTCTTGGTACATGGTCGCGCCCTCTTTTGGCACCACATAGGCCATTCTGTCCGGGTCCTGGAACACGGCGTACATCGCACCCACATACCAGTGGGCGGCAGCGATATTGCCCGATTGCACCAGCGGAATCACATCGTAGGTGAACGCAGAGATCTTGTCCTTGCGCGCAAGAATGTAATCCTTTGCTTTTTCTACCTCCGCCTTGTCGCGGCTGTTGACCGAGTCGCCGTTCATGATGAGACCAACACCCAAGGTCTCACGCAGGTCGTCCAGCATGGTGATCTTCGCGCCGTACTTGTCGGGGATCGCGAAGAAGTCGTCCCAGCTCGTGATCTGCGGGACGATGGTCTTGTTGTACACGATGCCCACGGTGCCCCACGCATAGGGTAAACACCAAGAGCCGTTTGGGTCAGTGCTCGCGCGAATGAAGGCGGGGTCGATGTTCTTGAAGTCCGCGCTCTGGTTGATATTGCTCTCCCACAGCAAACCGAGCTTGTACATGATGTCGTGCATGTGCACCGAGGGGAACACGATGTCGTAACCGGTGGCGCCCGCCTAGATCTTCGCCAGCATCTCCTCGTTGGTGCCGTAGGTGTCGAGATTCACCTTGACGTCGTGCTCCTCTTCGAAACGCTTGAGCACCTCGGGATTTATGTAGTCACCCCAGTTGTAGAGATTGAGCTCGCCGGCCGCGTGTGCCGCGGGGAGCGCGCCAAGCACCATGATAACGACCGCGCAGGTCGATTGCCCTTATTGCCCCGGCGACCGCACCGCCTTGTCTGCACTCGAGCATCTTAGCCATGGTCATCCTCCTCTTTGTCGTTATTGGAAGCCTCTCGGTGAGAATCTGGGTCCGGCTCGACTCACCGCGCGGGCATTGCATCCGCTGGCATCGTATGAAAGCATATTTTCGCTCCGGGGGCAGCTCGGGATCGATATCGACCGCGACGCGATTGGCAGACTTGACCCGAAAGCTCAACGTGTTCTGAGCATGTCTCGATATAAAATCGACCGCCGTGACCTGCCCTATGCGCGTGAGTTTATGCAAGACCCGGGCGCTTACTACTTCAGCCCGGGCCTGCAGCGCGTCTTGAATGTCATGCGTACCGACGTGACGAGCGGCAAGTACGTGCTGGTCGTAAAGGTGCCGCATCGCACGTGGTTACTCGGCAGAACATCGTGCCGGCGGGGCGACCCGGTCGAAGTCCTCGAGGGCTACGAGTTCGACGACCGCTTGGAGGCGGAGCGCACGGTGTTCAGACTCCGCTGGCAAGACCTGACGGGTGAGGTGCTCGAGCTGTGAGACGCGCCTGGCACTCGCCGTGCAGAGACCGCCGATGAGCGCTGGGCAGATTCTGGGCTACGTGGACCGTTGGAGCGTGCTGCCCGGCGAGACTGTGGTGTGTCGAGTGAGCTGCGAGGCTTGCGACAGCTTCGATGCCGAGCTCGTGCGCATCATACAGGGGGACACCCATCCGGACGGACCGGGCTACCGAGAAGAGCCCACCTCGGTGGCCTTGGGCGGCCCTTTCCCGGCACGTTACCAGCCCATCGAGACCGGCTCCTTTGCGCTGGTCGAAGACGCCGCGCCCTTCTCGGCCCTAGCGTCCTTTGCGCTGGTCGCGGCGCTCTGGCCGACGACGCCAGGCAGGGGTGCCCAGACCATCGTCGCACGGCGTGACCCGAAATCCGGACAGGGTTTCGAGCTATTTGTCGACGATAGCGGAGCGATTGCTGCAGAGGTGGCGGTCTTGGCTCCAATCTATGGCAGTTCAATGCGGACACGCACATATTGGGCTGGCTCGAGCATCTGGGAACGCGATACGACGTCGTCACGGATGAAGATTTGCACCGCGATGGCCTTGCTAGTGTTGCCGACTATAGTGTGCTTATCATGGGCAGCCATCCCGAGTGTTACTCGAGGGAGATGCGCGACGCGCTCGACGCCTTCTGTGAATACGGCGGGCGGCTGATGTACCTCGGTGGCAACGGTTTCTATTGGCGCATCGCCTACCACCCCGAGCTACCGGGTGTCATCGAGTGCCGGAAATCAGAGGATGGTATCCGTGCCTTTGCGCCAGAGCCGGGCGAGTACTACTCGAGCTTTAACGGTGAGTACACGGGGCTGTGGCGTCGCAACGCTCGACCACCAAACAGCTTGGTTGGTGTGGGTATGGTGGCACAGGGCTTTGACATCTCGTCCCCCTACTTGCGTACAGATGCAAGCGACGATGCGCGTGTCGCCTTCATGTTCGATGGTATCGATGAGCAAGTGATCGGCGACTTCGGCCTCTCCGGCGGTGGTGCGGCCGGGGTCGAGGTCGATGCCGCCAATGTCGCGCTGGGTACCCCCGCTCACGCGCTGGTCGTCGCGTCCTCGCAGACCCATACGGATCTGTATCTGATGACACCCGAAGACATGCTCGACCCTGTCCCGGGGCTGGGAGGAACCGAAGCCGACATCATCCGCGCAGACATCGTGTTCTTCGAAACGCCAAACGGCGGCGCCGTGTTCTCGGTGGGGTCGATCGCCTGGGCGGGAAGCATGGCCTGGAACGCCTACGACAATACGGTCTCGAAGTTGACCGAAAACGTGCTGCGCCGCTTCGCTGCTCCGGACCCCTTCCCCCAATAGCACAATGGGAATCGGAGAAACAAAACTTCCACCATCGTTTTCGGTCGTGCTGGATGGTGTTGTCCACGAAGTGGCGTACACGGCCGGAGAGACCTTGCTCGAGTGCATACTCGCGGCCGGTCTGGACGCGCCCTATCTCTGCCAGGAGGGCCACTGTGGCACGTGTATGAGTGTGTTGCGACGGGGGAACGTCGTCATGCGCGAGAATCTCGCGTTGTCGCAACGCGACCTCGAGGCCGGCTATGTGCTCGCGTGTCAGTCAGTACCGGTAGACGACACCGACCTGCTTCTCGACATCGACGAATAGCCGCCGCTCGCGAGCGGCGTCAGCGTTGCCACCGCGGCCGCGAAGAATGATCGCGGACAAGGCGTCGGACCTGATTCTTTGGCGTCCGGCACCCGAGCCGATGGTAATCAATTGAGGAAGCGGAGTACCAAGGTGAATCCCAAGACCGTCGTCACCAGCAAACTGGAGCTCGACGGCGAGCGTGTGACCGTCGACGCCGCCGACGCAGTGGAGCTGGTCACCGGGATCTTCACAAATCTCGGGTGTCCCCCTGAGATTGCTCGCGAGGTGGCGCGACACCTGACCGAATCGAATCTCTACGGCGTCGAATCACACGGCTTGATGCGCACGCTGCAGTATGCCGGCCAATACGAGTCTGGCTATATGCGGGTGGCGGCCACACCGCATATTACGATCGGCGAACGGGGCGCGACTATCGTCGATGGCCGTAACGGCATTGGCATCCCGGCGATGCGCATGGCCGTCGAAGAGGGTTGCCGGTTGGCCGAGGGGCAGGGCATTGCGGCTTTGGCCATTCGTAACGTAGGCCATACCGGCAGGCTCGGGGCATTTACCGAAGCGGCCGCCTACCGGGGGTACCTGTGTATCGTGATGGGCGGCGGCGGTCGCGAGAACTGGCGCCAGGTCGCGCCCTACGGAGGACGGCGCGCCGTGTTGCCGACCAACCCTTATAGCATTGGTATACCGGGTGGGCACCGGGGGCCGGTCGTACTGGATTTCGCCACCTCCAAAATCGCCGGCGGTTGGATCTACGCCGCCCGCAGCGCCGGGGCGCGTTTGCCGGACAACGTGCTGCTGGACCGAGAAGGCCACGTGACCCGTGACCCCGAGGATTACTTTCGGGGCGGCGCCATAATGCCGGCGGGTGGGGCCAAGGGGTACGCGCTCGCGGTCGCGGCCGAGCTGATCGCAGAAGCAATGCTCGGACCGACCGAGACGGAGGGCAACTGGCTGATGATTACGCTGGACACGACACTTTACCGTGACGCGGCCACGTTCGAGACGGTTGCGGAGGAGATTCTCGCGGAGCTGCGTGCCTGTCCGCCGGCCCCAGAGTTCGACCGTGTCCAGGTCCCCGGCGAGCGAGAACGCGAGCACCGCGACCGTACCGCGGACACCGGCATTTCACTGCCCGAGAAAACCTGGGAACAGATCGTCGCGCTTTCGAAGCGGCTTGCCAGAAGCTAACCCGCATATTGCACCAAGGCGCACATCGGCTATCGCTCGACCGTATGAAAGTCTTTGCAATTAATGGACAAACTTGGCATGAGGGAAGTGGTGCAGCTTGTTTCCGCCCGGTCGTGTCATGTGTTCATCTTGGACGGCTGAGAGCAGGGGGGTGGGAACCACTATCGCAATGGGGCCCAACCGAGTGTAATGGGACCGCATCGCAAGACTGGCAAAGACGGCTAGAGGTAGAGGGAACGGGAGACTAGAGATGAACTATCCGCAAGCTATCGTCATAAGCGCAGCTATTTTGGCTGGTGCACTCCTCGTGTCAGAAACGGCGCAAACTCAAGGCCAGCAGGGGACCGCGGTACAGATGATGTCGGGGGTTCCCGGACTTGCCACCGCGAGCCCGATGAATGTTTGGATGCTCGATGATGAAGGCCGAATCCGACTTTGCTGGGCCAAGCAGAATCTGAACGAGGCCCCCTCCTGCACAAGAGCAACTAGCTTGTGACGGTAATGAACATCGCTGACATCGTTTTCCCGCGCGGCCCAACAATGTCCCGAATCGACTAGAGACTTGGGGTACTTCCTCTATGGTCCGGGCCGCGCTTGCGATGTGGCGCGATTCTCGCACCCGTCCTTCAAGAAGGGCCGGTGAAACGGGTCGTCTCTGCGTCGCGTCTGAGCTTTGCCGTGGCAGCAACCATAACCTGGCGTACAGCCATCCAGGCGAGATCGCCGACGACACCTTCTTCAATGACCGGACTCACGAGCTCGATTTGAATCTCGCCCAGAGTCAACCCGGCTTGGCAAGCGCTTGCTATGGTCTCCAGGGCTTCTAACTGACTTGCGATGACGTCAGCGGGTGCTTCCCTGGCGTTGGTCTGGAAGCCCCCGACCGTGTGGCTCTTTTCTGCACCAGCCTCGGCTCGATTAGCGATACGGATCAAGGTGGACATCTGCCGTTTGATCGAGGAGCGGTGCCGAGTTTGTAGTGATTGCAATCGCGTCTTCCCATTAGTGAATTAAACACCCGAGTGCCATTGCGAGAGTATCGTGTCCGCGCAGGCATACATTCTCCCGGCATCGGTGTGACATCCGGACGCTAGCTCAAGCGTCCAAAGGTGGCTGCGCCGATGCGCAACTGAAACTGGATACCGGAGAGGAGTCGAGACTGGAGCTGATCAGCATACTCCTGTACACGGGCATAAGCCATCGACTTCGGGGGTGTTCGCGGAACCCGCGTGTGTGCGGAGTCTTCTCGCCTTCCTCACTGGTGTTGCACCGAGAACAAGCGACAAACGAGAGCGCCTGCGTATGTAGAGTGAACCAAGTATCCGTTCGGGGGCACCTTGCGCTAAAAGACAGGGGGAATGCCCGGAAACGCTCTTCTTACACAATCAATGGGTTAAGCAAAACTAAACCAGCTCTATCTCATCACGCTCGGCAATCACGCCTTCCTTTAGCACTGCGGCATAAACACCCGTGTAGCCTTCGTGTTTTCTGCTCACGTGCTTGAGCACACGTGGCGAGGTCTCGGCGGTATCCGGGTCGAGAGTGATCATCTTGCAACGAGGGTCACGCTCCAAGATATGCAGCTCCAGGCTTTCCCCGATCCGCACGGTGCGCCCGACCAGTGAATCCTCGTAGTAGCCGTCCTCGTCGTGCCAATCGACAAAAACATTGGCGCGGAAGCGACGCCGGTCCAACTCCATGTCTAACTCGCCAGACAAGGTGCTTACGGTCTGTGCCGACAGTAGCGACACTGGCCGGCAGTCCATCTGACCCTTTTGTGTGTAATGCAGCCGCAGACCCTTCCCAGTCTGCGAGCGCAGGTGCTCCAAGAACGCGGGGTCCTCGAGCTCGTAGGTGTCACCGTGTGGCGTATCAACACGCACCGCGAATGCGCTGTCATCCGGATAGACGGGGTTTATACTCGGTGCCGCCGCTTGTGCTGCACCGAGGTTCGCCGGCCGTGTCGTCCCGACGGCGCCCGCGAAGTGTGGCGTATACAACAGCAAAAGTTCCTGTTCACGCGCCGTGTGCCAAGGGAAGGCAGGGTCGGCTTCATCGTTGATCAACCCATAGACCCGATCGCCGATCAGTCCAGAAAATGCGACAAACACCGAATCGAGCTGCTCGCCGCGCATACTCTTGACCGGATAACGCCAAATTTCTTGCACTTTACCGACCGCACTCATAGCTCGCTCTTCCGTTTGCCACAGCCTGTACTGAAGCTCAATAGGACAATCATACTTACTGGCAGTCGTCGCATGAGCAATGTTGACAAAAGCGATCGTGACCGGCCCTGATTGTGAACGCAACGGTCCGAGCAAGCGAGTTTAGGTTGTTGCCCCTTGCTCGCCGAGAAAAAAAGATCTCACGCACCAAGTTCAACATGACAGCCGCCTGCTCTGTCGCGATCCGTGGATGTACCGCCCAGACGTAGTCCGTGTAGGGTGGAGACTCCCACAGGATGCGGACGTCTTCGTGACTGAGGTGGCCATTCTCGAACATCGTGCGAACGATGTTTGAGTTGGCAACACCTGCATCGACTTTGCCATCGCGTA
>CAJHYW010000114.1_pt1 | contig 34710 bp, 36 predicted proteins | sample 9198811 | NCBI WGS metagenome assembly CAJHYW01 (sample SAMEA7708378, study PRJEB35096) | sediment metagenome | biome: marine neritic benthic zone biome [ENVO:01000025]; feature: sediment [ENVO:00002007]; material: shallow marine sediment [ENVO:03000034] sea grass bed [ENVO_01000059] ...
CGACGCTCGGCGGCGACTTGACCGTGCTCGCCGCCAATGTGTTTGCGTCCTTGGGCTACGTGGCGGGTGGCCGGCTACAGCGCGAAGGCTATCCCTCGACCGGGACGACGTTTTGGGGCGCGGGTTTGGCCGCCCTCATTGTGCTACCGACGCTGCCCTTTCTCATGCGTGATATGGCGCTTGGCGATGTTCCAACAGCCTCTTGGCTGGGCGTCCTGTATCTTGCTGTCGGCGTGACCATCGTCGGGTATGTGCTGTGGTATTGGGCGCTGGGTAAGGGTGGGATCGAGCGCATCGGTCTGATCCAATTTCTGCAGCCGATCTCGGGTGTCATTCTTGCTTGGCTGCTGCTCGGGGAGCGCGTCGACTTCGGCTTTGCGCTGGCATCGAGTATGGTGCTGCTTGGCGTATGGGTTGCAATACAGGCAAAGGATAAATCATGAGCGTGTGCAATAACGTCGGGGGTTCGCAGCGATGAGCGAGTCGGCGGGTTTGATCTATTTGTCAGAGAGTACGCTCGAGGGCCTCGGCGTAACGACCGCGGATGTCATCGAGAGCATCGAGCACCTCGTGCGCGGTCGTGGAAAAGGCAAGGTTTGGAACGCGCCAAAAGCCACTGTATCGCCACCCGATGGCCGCTACATCATGGCGACCCTCGCCGTCGCAGACGACCCGCCGCTACTGGCGGTGAAGTCGCTGGTGCTAAATCCACACCCCAAACCCGGTTTCAAACAGATCAACGCGTTGGTCACCGTGCTGGACAGTCACACGGGCATCCCGGTCGCGGTCGTGGACGGCAACTGGGTGACCGCCGTGCGCACCGCGGGGTTGAGCGCGGTTGCCGCCAAACGGCTTGCTCGGGTTGATTCCGCGAGTGCTGCCTTTATCGGCTGTGGCGTCCAAGCGCACAGCCATCTACGCGCCTTTGTTGACATGTTCCCGCTCACGCAGGTCCGAGCCTTTGGGCGTGGCAGCGCCAACCGTGACGCCTTCTGTCAGGCGGCGGAGGACATGGGTGTGGAAGCGCTCGCCTGCCCTACGGCGCAAGAAGCGGTGCGCGATGCCGACCTGGTCGTGACCAGCGTGACACTCTCCCCGGAGCTCGAGCCCTTTTTGGACGCAACTTGGTTGAAACCCGGGGTGTTTGCCACTATCACGGACCTGGCGGCGTCATGGATGGTGGACACGATGGCTGCCTTCGACCAAATCATCATCGACGATCGTGTTCAGGAGGCGCAAATGGAAACGCCGCTGGTGCCGGCCGAGCTCATAGCTGGTGACCTTTGCGAGCTCGTAAACGGCGACGTCCCGGGACGCCAGGATGACGGTCAGCGTATCGCTTTCGCGTTTAGGGGCCTAGCCTTGGGCGACCTCGCGCTCGCTGCGTTGGCATACCAAATTGCAAAGCGCAAAGGCCGCGGTGCGTCGCTCGCTTGAGCGCGCCAGCGGGTTTGCGTTTCAGACGGCCGGGACTTGCTGCGTGATGCAGTGCACTCCACCTCCACCCTCGGCGATGTACAAGCCCGCCACCGGCACGATTTCATGCTCTGGAAATGCTTCGCGAACCATTGCCAACGGGTCATCGTCCTGCGACGGGTCGTCGGCGACCGGGACGACCACGGCACCGTTGCAGATATAGAAGTTTATGTGTGCGACATCCCGACCCAAGGGCATCTCCATGACTTGTAGCCGCCGCCCTTTTGCGTCACGCGCTGCCTGCAGCCGACGCTTGGCATCCTGGGTGATCGAATAGTTCGGGTCGCTGCGCTCATAGGTGGTGTGCAATGCCACTACCCCTGGAGCGACGAAGGCGGCGATACCGTCTACATGCCCATCCGTGTGCGGGTCGGGGACGATACCGTTTGCAAGCCAAATCACCCGGTCGATACCCAGCCAGTCCCCGAGCGCGTTCTCAGCCGCGCTCTTGGATAGCGACGGATTTCTGTTCTTGTTGAGCAGACACTCCTCGGTGGTGATACAGGTGCCCTCCCCATCTACGGTGATGGCACCACCCTCGAGCACGACGCTGGTCGGGTGGAAGCTAAAGCCGTAGTGCTCGGCAAGCCGCGCCTTTAGCAGCGCATCGTCTTTGCAGGGCCACATCTTGCGACCCCAACCATTGAACTCAAACCCGGCGATACGGCGCTCACCCGTGTCGTTGACGAGCACGATAGGGCTGGAGTCCCGCGCCCAACCCTCGTCGAGAGGCATCTCCAGCAGCTCGATGGACCCGCTGAGGAGCGCTTGGGCCGCTTGCTTGTCCTGAGAACGCACGACCATGGTGACGGGCTCGAACTCGGCGACGGTATTGGCGACCGTCGCCCACTCCTTGCGGGCGCCCTCCAGGTAGCTCTTGTTCCATGACCGGCGTGGGAGGAATTGCATCAATGTACGCTCATGCGGCGTCCACTCCGCCGGGAAGTAGAACCCCTCCTTAGCCGGTGCGGACTTTTTGATCATCGCGCCGGTGCTCTCGTAGTCACGTTGCAAACCTGCCCGCAACGGCCGCCAAACCGTCGCCGCAGCCACCCCAAGCAGGCGAGTTGAAAACGCTCGTCGACCGTCGACCATCTCGTCAATGCCCCAGACCGGTGGATTCTAGGCCGCACCCGAACATAACCCTGGTCCACCTTTTGATCAATCACATAGTCATGATGCGCGTAGCGCCGTCGGCAGGCTCTCGCGTATGAGCGTTGCCGCGAACAAATGCTGGGCTTTCTGGGTAAGGCGGACCCCGAGTATCGAGACCGTGTGCGGGCCGCGACCGCGAAGGTTGCCCCCGAGACTACATCGGAGCGCGCACCCGCGGTCGCGTAACCACGGTAGTCCCGTTGGTGCGGCGACGGCACGGACGCCGTCGCGCGCACACTGAGTGCAGTTGAGCTTGCTTCGAATCTGCGGTATTAGGGGGCGCACGTGTTCACCGCGTCTATCCGACCCAAAGCAAAGGAGCAAAGTCATGCTGACCATCCGGTTGTTCCCCTATCGAGGCCTGCTCGCCGTATCGAGTATCGTTTTGCTTGCGTTTATCCACGCCGGGCAAGCAAGCGCGAACCCGCTCGTTGGTCTGTGGAAGCCTGCGGCGGAGCAACCGAACGAAGCCATCGCCCCTATGGTCGACAGGCTCGGTCAGTTGGAGATCACGCCCACCCACCTGGAGGCATTTGGAGAGGCACCAGTCACCTACACCTACGAGCAAGATGGGCAAGTCTTTAGAATTTCCGCGGATGCCCCTAACGCCACCCCGGTCGATTTCGTTCTGCAGAGCCAGAACACCTTGCTCACACGCTTTCCAAACAACATGGATGTTCTCTGGCAGCGGGCCGACACGGCGGCCGCTGAGACGACGGTGGCCGAAGCCCCCGCTGCCGGCGGAGCCGCCGGGAATCTGGCGAGCGAGATGACCGCGGGATTCATAATGATGGCCATGCCACACTCGCAGCCCACGCGTTACGAGGCACTCGACCAGAGCTTGGAAGTGCTTCTCAACGACGGTTGGTCGATCACGCACGCCTCGGGCGCCGGCGCCGCGATGGCGCTCGTGTTGGCGCGGGGGAATGAGCACGTCGTCTGCATGCTGATGGGAAACTTGCAGGACGGCCTGACAGCCAGGAGCGACTGTCGCCAGATCAATTGAGCGTCAACCGCTTAGGGCGTTGCCTTCTCGTAGAAGCTCGCGTCCACGCTCGAACTGTAGTCGTCCAGGGCGCGGTCGATCTTGCCTTGTTTCTGAAAGAAATCGGCCACTTCCTTCAAGAAGCTCTGCACGCCGCCCTGCATCCAACGTTCCGTCAGTTGGTCGGAGCGCGGGTAGAAGTCAAACAGTGAGAGGACGATGTTCGACTCCTTCAGGTCCAGCTCGGCCGCCTTGGCGATCACGGGCTGGGCCTCGGCAGCATGGTCATTCAGAAACTCGATAGCCCGGTCGGTCACCATCAAGAATTTGACCACGACCTCGGGGTGATTGGTCGCAAGCTCCTCGGTGACGGCGATCACGTCAAAAGAGCGTATGCCCAGGCGCTCCTGCTCATACGCGCTGAGCAGCTCCCACCCGTGCCCCTTCATCCGTCGCAAGGGCCCGCCCCAGGAGCATCCCATGGCAAGCTCGCCGCGCAAGAATGCTTCGGCGATGTCTTGCGGTGACATGTCGACCACATCGACCTTGGCCGCATCCACCCCGAGAATATCCAGGGTGCGCAGCATCTTGTAATGGGTCACCGTGTTGAGCGGCACCGCTACTTTGCGTCCCTCTAGCTCGTGCGCGTTAGCGCGGTCGATCGCTTCTTTCTTGTAGATAACGCAGTTATCGTTGGCGGCATAGGAGACCGCAACACCGACCGTCTTTATGGGTGCGCCGGCGGTGACCGCAAGCGCGAAGGGCACCACGCCCATGGAAAAGGCGATATCGACCTCGCCGGCGACCATAGCGTCGGCCATCGCGACGCCGGTCTCATAGGCACGCCACTCGACGGCGAGCCCCATTTCCTCGTCATACCACTTCTCGGCTTGGGCCACCTGATTGGCAGTTGGCCATTCTCGGAAGTAGGCGACCGTGATCTTATCGGGCGCTGCCGCAGCATCGACCGATACACCCAAGACCGAAGCCGCGACTAGAACCAAAGCAAAAAAGGCTTTCATTTAATTGCCTCCAGCAGCGCCTTCTCCTATGCCCGGGAGCCGTTCCCTCTATCGTGGATCATTGATTGTCCACCAAGGGAACGATAAGGGTTGGAACATGTGACCGGCGCAAGACGCTCTTTGCAACCGAGCCGAGAAAGGTGTGGCGCATGCCCCGCTCGTGCGACCCCATTACGATGAGGTCGCAGTTGTGGTCAGCAGCCGTTTTGAGAATTTCCTCGGCCGGATAAGACTCGCAGACCGTCACAGATTTTATTTGCTTGCGTACCGCCTGGTCCTCGGCGCTTTGCGCGGCCCAGAAGGCCTCCTGTTTCTCGTCAAAACGGCCGCGCGCTTTTTCCGCCCGCGAATCCATGATCTCGTGACGCTTCTTCTCGTCCATCACATAGGTCTGGAGCGTAAACACCGCGTCATCGGAGAGCTTTTCCAGCACGTGCAGTAGATGTATGTTGGCGCCGGTCAGCTTCGCCAAATACACGGCGTAACCAAACGCGATAGGCGCGTTTTGCGAGAGGTCGGTGCTGTAGAGCACGTTCTTTATGCTGGGTTTCATGTATTTCGTTCCTCGTCGCGTTTAACCCGGTCAATAGCCAAAGAACCGCGGCAGCCAGAGAGTGATCTGCGGGAAGAATGCGATCACAAACACCGCAATCCCATTGATCGCCGCGAACGGCAAGGCCCTGATAGAGATTTCTTCTATCGACGTGTTGGAGATACCCGAGGCGATAAACAAATTCTCACCAAGCGGTGGGGTCTGGAACCCGATACCCAATGCGCACACCATCACGACACCAAAGTGCACCGGGTCGATACCGAGGCTATAGGCGATAGGCAGCAACACCGGTGTCAGGATGAGGATGGTAGCCAAGGTCTCCATGAACATCCCAACAAAGAGTAAGAAGAAGATCAGCATTGCCCAGATGATGTAGATGCTATCCGTTGCGCTAAGCATTGCCTCGGCGATGATCGCGGGGATCTGGTTCTCCACCAGTAACCGGCCGAACACCGTTGCCGTAAATAGGATCAACAATACGCGGCCGGTCAACCATGTGGTGGTCTCGAGCGAGCGTGCGACGGCCTTGAAGTCCAGCTCGCGATAAATGAAGAAGCCGACGACCAGTGTGTAGAAGATGGCGACGATGGCGGCTTCGGTCGGCGTAAAGAAGCCCGAGTAGATTCCGCCCAGGATCACCACCGGTGCCATGATGGCCCAGAATCCTTTGTAAATCGTCTCGAATATGTGTCGACCGGAGAAGCCCTCCGCCGAGCCCTTATACCCGCGCTTCTTGCAGATAATGTAGTTCATGATTAGCAAGCTGATAGAGATCACCAGCCCCGGCAATACGCCGGCGATAAACAGCTTTGGTATGGAGACCGACTGGAACACGCCGAACTTCTCGACCGCTTCGGGCGGCGGGCGCATGCCAAGCGCAGCAATCCCGAAGATCACCATGGGTATGGAGGGTGGAATGATGATCCCGAGGCTACCCGACGACGCGGTAATCGCGGAGGCAATACCCTTGTCGTACCCGCGGTCGATCATGGCGGGGATCATCAGCATGCCGACCGCGGCCGTTGTGGCCGGACCCGACCCCGATATGGCGCCAAAAAACAGACAAGCGAATACGGTGGCCGCCGAGATACCCCCGGTAAAGGGTCCAGCGAAGCTCTCGGCAACATTGACCAGTCGGCGAGATATACCCGCCGCCTCCATCAGGGCGCCCGCCAAGATAAAAGCGGGTAACGCCATCAAGGGAAACGACCCAACCGAGGTGAAGGCGATCTGGACAAACTTGATCGGGTTCTCTTCTAGATAAATGAACGACGCCATGGCGGAGACGCCCAACGCCACGGTGATCGGTGCGCCGAGGAGCAATAGACCTAGAAAAGCCCCGAACAGAAGAAAGACGATGGTCGTTTCCATAAACCGTTCCCCCACATTGCGGCTCGATAGCCGCGTCCTCGATACGCCCTTGGGCTGTTCTTACGTTTTGTGCGGCTTATTGCTTGCCTTCTTTGATCATGTCTTCAACCTGAGCCTTCTCGGGGTCGCGCACGTCGATACCCTTGACCAGCTTCAGGTAGTTGGCCTGGATGATGCGGATAGTCATCAACGTGAAAGCGATCGGTAGGATTAAGTAAACGTACTTCATCGGGATACCGAGCGTTTGCGACTTCCAAAACACGTTCATCTTGAAGAAGACGAAGGTATAGCTCAGATAAACGAAATAGACGTTGAACGCGATCCAAAACAGGTCGGCGAGACCTTCAATGTAATCGGCGACCCGCTTTGGCAGCTTGTTGAACTGGAAGGTGACTCGGTTGTGTGCGTAGAGCTTTGCCGCATAGCTGGCACCGAAGTACACAAACCACACGAACATGTATGTCGCGAGCTCCTCGCTCCAGGAGAAGGAGTAGTTGAAGAACTCGCGCGATACGATCTGCGCAAACAGCAGTACGACGAAGACTGCCAGCAAGGTGCGACAGATATAGCTTTCGAGATTATCGAAAATCTTATAGAGCGTGAGACCCATCGCCGTGCCTCCCCCCCTTCGGCAAGAAGTGGTTTGAAGAGAGCCCTACGAGCACGCCGCGTGCCGGCCGTGCTCGTAGGTACATTCTCATATAGGCGTGGTGGTCCGCTCCACCAGGCACATCAATCCACTGGCGGGCGGCCAAGCGACTTCAGCGCGGCGTTGAGCTTGTCCTTGCCACCGATGCTCTTGTAGAACTTCGGCCAGACTGTCGTCGTGGCGGCTTCGATCCATTCCTTCTCATCGTTAGCCGGGTCGTCGATCTGCATGCCACGCTTGATCAAATCCGCCTTGAGCGCTGCCTCGGTGTCCGCCAAGTACTGCGCACTGAACTTTGTTGCCGCCATACCGGCCTCCAAGATCGCCTGCTGCACCTCGGGCTTCAGGTCTTGGAAGACGGACTCGCTGATGATGATTGGCTCCAACAGGAACAAGTAGCGCAAGTTGGTGATGTACTTTTGCACCTCGTAGAACTTCATCGCGTGGATGGTGATGTAAGGCGTGTCTTGACCGTCGACTACACCCTGCTGCAACGCGGTGAAGGTCTCCGACCACGCCATCGGCGTCGGGTTGTTGCCCCACGAGTTGTAGGTGTCGATCATGATCTCGTTCTTGGGCACACGAACCACGATGTCCTTCAAGTCGTCCATGGTCGTGACCGGATGCTTGGAGTTGGACAACACCCTGAAGCCTGCGTAGGACCACGCGACGATGCGCACGCCGGCATCCCGAATGGTGTTCTCCACAAGCTCCTGACCGACGGGGCCCTGGGTCAGCTTGACCGCCTCATCGAGACTCAGAATCATATAAGGGAGTGTGAACATGCCGACGGTGGGCGAGAAAGGCGTAATGTTGTTGATCGCGAGCACGGAGAAATCCAGTGTCCCCATCGCGGCGTCATTGACGGTGTCCTGCTCACTGCCGAGCTGACCGTTGTGGAACATTTTCACCTTATGCTTACCACCGGTCCTCGCCTCGAACTCCTCGGCGAACTTCTTGCCGGCCGCGTCCTGTGTGCCACCGGCCGCATCGCCTAACGCCATTTTGAAGTTCTTCGCCGAGACCTCGACCGCGGGGTTGAATAGCAATGCCACTGCAAGACCGGCCGTAGCGGCCAGTTTTCCGGGAAGTTTCATTCGATCCTCCTTATGCGCGCGGGCTGGGACAGGAATCGCGCTCCGCACAGCCCGCTATCTTGTTTGGTCCACTGGGTGAGAACAATGATGCTTCGCTGTACTCGCTCCCCGTGGTCCCGTTTATTCGACTTTTCAGGCTCGGGGGCCCGATGTTCTTACAACCGCTTAGTCGGGCCAAGCGACACGGTACCACGGCAAATAGCTTCCGCATAGGCCCAGCTTCCACCCATGCACTGCACCAATTGCTTCCATGGCTCGGTGTGCATTAACCCATCGACGTGCTTGGTGGGTGGGGCTAAGAATCCCGCGCGGCAAGGGTTTCTCGATGAGAGATATAGGTGGCCGCAGCGATAATGATGGCGCCGCCCGCGAGAATCCAGGGGTCCGGTGCTTCCCCGAACATCGTCATTCCCAACACGGTTGCCCAAACCAACTGAAGAAAAGAGACCGGCTGGGTAACGGTGATGGGCGCTGCCTCGAAAGCGCGCGTGAGTGTGTAATGACCGCCGGTTGCAAACACCGCCGTGAGGAACAGCCAGAAGAGCTCCGTCTGGGTCGGCGTGCGCCACTCGAGCAACGCTCCTGGGAATAGCACGAGTGTGCAGAACACCGTCAACATCGCGACGATGGCCGCTGGAGTCTCCGTGTCTGTCAGTCGTTTTGCGAGAAGAAAGGACGCCGCAAAAAGCGGCGCCGCGCTAAGTTGTGCAAGCGACCCGACTTCGATCGTTTGGAACCCGGGCCGCAATATGAGTATGGCGCCGCAAAACCCGGCGAAAATCGCCGCGAGGCGCCGCACGTGCAATCGTTCACCCAAGAACAGCGCCGCGCCTAGCGTCGTAAAGATCGGTGCGGTATAGCCGATTGCGGTGACCTCGGCGATGGGGATCCGCGCCATCGCAAAGAACCACAATGCGACCGCGCCACCGTGAAACACACCGCGAGCGACGTACAGACCCAAGACACGCCCGCGCAGCGTGTGCAGCTTCAAACGCAGCAGAAAGGGGGCGAAGAATACAAGACCAAAGGCGTAACGTATGAATGCAGCCTCCACCGAGGGGAGGTCCGAACCGAGATATCTGACGACCCCCGTCACGGCGACGAACAGGATGCCGGTTGACACCATCCAGCCAATGCCCGCCATCGTTCGTAGCTGGTCTTCGGTGCTCACCCCTCCCCCGCGATCGCCTGCGCTTTACCCTGGTGCACCTCTCTACTGTTCTCCCGTGTCGAGGACACCTTGTCCCTATGTTTGGAGGCAAAGCGATTGGAGAGCTCGCGCTGGGTCTGACTGAGAATGTTCACGGCGAAGTGCTCGGCGACCGCGAACACCGGGTGGCTGCCCGCATGGGTCCCAATACACACGAGGATTAAGGGCGGGTCCAGCGAGACCGAGCTAAAAGAGTTCGCCGTGAAGCCGCATCGCTGCTCGTTCTTGGCCAGCGTCGTCACGACCGTCACCCCCGTCATAAAGCAGCCAAAGGCTTTGCGCAGCTCGGCGCTATCGATTCTCTGCGTATCCATCGGTAGAGCACCCCATAGTGCAGTGCAGACGACTCAATACAAACCTCCAAGAACGATGCCAGAACAATTGCGGATGGTCACGCACAGAAACACTTTGCAGACATTAGTGTTAAATATCAGATATTTAGGCCCATGTTATCGATCATTGTCTAGCTCTTGGGCCGAGATGATCCAGGAGACCCAGCCCGCAAGCCGCGTGGGCCTTGGTTGACGATAGATTCTCCTTGGTCATAATATAAAAACATGTTTATTTGTATATTCGCGCATGGATAATGTCTTACAGTGTCTGAGGGCTGCCGGCGAAGCGACGCGGCTTCGTCTGATCGTCCTTCTTGCGAGCAACGACCTCACCGTCTCCGAGCTCACTCAAATTCTCGGCCAAAGCCAACCCCGCGTGAGCCGCCATCTTAGGCTGCTGACCGAGGCCGGACTGGTGCAGCGCTACCAAGAAGCGACCTGGGCCTTTTATCGCGTAGCGGATTCGGGTCTGGCGGCAAGCATGGTCGAAGCGCTGGTTTCATGGATGCCAGAGACCCATCCCACGCTTGCAACCGATGCGCGGCGCCTAGAATCGGTACGCGAGCAACGCAGCCGTGCGGCGGCTGAATACTTCCGCCGCAACGCCGAGGATTGGGACCGCATCCGGGGACTGCACATCGACGACGCTCAGGTCGAACAGGCCATGCTGCAGATTGTTGGTGAGCGGCAGGTCGGCGATTTGCTCGATATCGGGACCGGCACCGGACGTGTGCTGGAGATTTTCAGCGACCGGATTCGCCGTGGTGTCGGGATCGATCTGAGCCGTGAGATGCTGAGTATCGCCCGCGCCAAGCTGGACGAGACACAGACACGAAACTGTCATGTGCGTCATGGCGATGTCTACAACCTGCCGCTGCCCTCCGGCTCGACGGATCTGGTGACTATCCACCAAGTCCTGCACTTTCTCGATGACCCCGGCGCGGCGGTGCAAGAAGCCATCCGCACGCTCAGACCACGTGGACGTTTGCTCGTCGTCGATTTTGCGCCACACGCGCTCGAATTCTTGCGTACCGAGTATGCGCATCGACGGCTCGGTTTCGCCGATGAAGAAGTTCGCCACTGGTGCCAAGCCGCGGGGTTAGAAGACATCCGCGTCCAGCATCTCACCCCTCGCAAGACAAAGAAGAAGCCGCTCACGGTCTCGCTTTGGACCGGTGTGCAACGTTTGGACGCGGTTTCACATTACACGCTGGAGGTCGCTTGATGAAGCTCAGCACCCTGCTCGCCTCGGCCCAAGAGACGGCCGACCGGCTCAACCGCCGGCCAAGACCCGACGCCACCCCCATATCGCGCGATATCGACGTCTCCTTCGAGTTCTTCCCACCAAAGGACGAAGGCTCCAGCGAAAGCCTGTGGGCGTGTATTGAACGCTTGGGGCCTCTGCGACCGCGTTTTGTCTCGGTCACCTACGGGGCGGGCGGGAGCACACGAGAACGAACGCACGCAACGGTCAGGCGGCTCTTGAACGAGACCACGCTTGCACCCGCAGCACACCTCACTTGTGTCGACGCGACACGCAAGGAGGTCGATACGGTCATCGACGATTATGCGGCGGCGGGAGTCAAACACATCGTCGCGCTGCGTGGCGACCCGGTGGACCGAAGCAGCGGCTTTATACCACACCCGCAGGGTTACCGGAACGCGGCCGATCTCGTAGCCGGTATCCGCCGGCGTGGTGACTTCGAAGTCACGGTCGCAGCCTACCCCGAGGTGCATCCGGACGCGCGCTCTGCCGAAGCCGACCTCGACAACCTCAAACGCAAAGTCGATGCGGGGGCATCACGGGCCATCACCCAGTTCTTCTTCGATGTCGAGCGCTACTTTCGTTTTGTCGACCGGGTGCGTGCCGCGGGCATCACTGTGCCCATCGTCCCCGGCATGTTGCCGGTGACCAACTTCGCACGCGTCCAGTCCTTTGCCGAGATGTGCGGCACGCACATACCGCCATGGCTTGGCGGGCTGTTCGAGGGGCTCGATGACGCCCCGGACATCCGTCAGCTGGTGTCCGCCACCCTCGCGGCCGAGCAGTGCATTCGTCTTTGGGAGCAAGGCGTAAGGGAGTTTCATTTTTACACCTTGAATCGTCCACTGCTCACGCTTGCGATTTGTCACATACTCGGGATTCGCCCAAGCGCCGACGTCTCGGACACACAGAGCCCGGCCACGCGAAAGGTCACGCCATGAAGGGTCGCGAGGCGCGTATCAGCGCACTGGAGCGCGTGCTGCAAGAGCGGATCGTCCTCGTGGATGGTGCCATGGGAACGATGATCCAGTCGCTCGAATTACCCGAGGCGGCCTTCCGCGGTGAGCGCTTCGCACAGCATGCGAAGGATCTGCGCGGCAATAACGACCTGCTGTGTCTCACGCAACCCGCTGCCGTGCGCAAGATCCACGACGCCTACTTGGCGGCCGGTGCGGACGTCATCGAAACCAACACCTTTAACGCGACCGCCTTCTCGCAAGCCGACTATGGTCTGGAGACCCATGTCGGTGAGCTCAACCGCGTGGCTGCGCGCCTGGCGCGCGAGTCGGCCGATGCCGCGTCGCAACCCGACCGGCCGCGATGGGTCGCCGGTGTGCTCGGCCCCACAAACCGCACGGCATCGATCTCGCCCGATGTGAACGACCCGGCCTTCAGAAACGTCTGTTTCGATACCTTACGCGAGGCCTATGCCGAGGCTATCGATGGCTTGGTGGAGGGTGGTGTCGACCTGCTGCTTGTCGAAACGGTGTTTGACACGCTCAATGCCAAAGCCGCACTGTTTGCCATCGATGAGTACCTCGAAGCACACAAGCTGCATTTGCCCGTTATCGTTTCTGGGACCATCACGGACCTGAGCGGGCGCACCCTGTCGGGTCAAACGGTTGAGGCATTCTGGAACTCCGTTCGGCACGCCCAGCCGCTTGCGATCAGCTTGAACTGCGCGCTTGGCGCCAAAGAGCTGCGCGCGCACGTGGCCGACTTGGCGCGCGTTGCCGACACCTATGTTGGTTGCTGGCCAAACGCGGGGCTGCCCAACGAGCTCGGCGGCTACGACGAGACACCGGAGCAAATGGCGGTGAGCCTGGGTGAGTTCGCGGCCTCGGGTTTGCTCAACCTGGTCGGCGGTTGTTGCGGAACTACGCCCGAGCATATCCGCGCAATCGCCGATGCCGTTGCAGAGACCAGAACACGCGCCGTGCCGACATTGCCCGCACGCTGCCGCCTCTCGGGGCTCGAAGCGATGACTATCGGACCCGACACGCTGTTCATAAACATCGGCGAGCGTACCAATGTCACCGGTTCTGCACGCTTTGCAAAGCTCATTCTGGATGAGGACTTCGATACGGCCATCGCCGTCGCGCGCGACCAAGTGGAGAACGGCGCGCAGATTATCGATATCAACATGGATGAAGGCATGCTCGACTCCGAAGCGGCCATGCAGCGGTATTGCAACCTTATCGCCGGCGAGCCCGACGTGAGCCGCGTGCCCATCATGATCGATTCTTCCAAATGGTCGGTGATCGAAGCGGGACTCAAGTGTGTGCAGGGCAAAGGCTTTGTCAACTCTATCAGCTTGAAGGAGGGCGAAGCCGCGTTTCTGGAACAGGCAAAAAAGATCAAACGCTATGGCGCCGGTGTGGTGGTCATGGCTTTCGACGAGCAGGGGCAGGCGGAGTCCGTCGAGCACAAATTCAACGTCTGCGCGCGCGCCTATAAGCTGCTCAGGGAACAGGTCGGCTTTGCGGCGGAAGACATCGTCTTCGACCCCAATATTTTTGCCGTGGCCACGGGTATCGAAGAGCACAACCAGTACGCGCAGGCGTTTATCGAGGCGACACGACGCGTCAAGCAAAGCATGCCCGAGGTGAAAGTCTCGGGCGGGGTATCAAATCTCTCGTTCTCCTTTCGCGGCAACAACACCGTGCGCGAGGCCATGCATGCCGCGTTTCTCTATCACTGCATAAAGGCCGGGCTGGATATGGCCATCATCAATGCGGGACGGCTTCCGGTCTACGAGGACATCGAGCCCGGCCTGCTCGAGCGCATCGAGGATGTCTTATTCGACCGTCGAGCGGACGCGACAGACCGGCTGCTAGAGCACGCGCAATCGGTAAAAGGCGAGACAAAGACCAAGGGCCCCGACTTGGCGTGGCGCGAGGGCGATGTGCGCGAACGCTTGGTACACGCGCTGGTGCATGGCATCGACACCTTGATCGTTGAGGACACCGAGGAGGCACGTAAACAAGCAACGCGACCCTTGGACGTGATCGAAGGACCATTGATGGACGGCATGAACGTCGTGGGCGATCTGTTTGGCTCGGGCAAAATGTTTTTACCCCAAGTCGTAAAAAGTGCAAGGGTGATGAAAAAGGCTGTCGCCCACCTCGAGCCGTTTATGGAATCCGGGAAAGACGGGGGCCGACGTTCGGCTGGGAAAATCGTGCTCGCAACCGCCAAGGGCGACGTGCACGACATCGGCAAGAACATCGTTGGTGTGGTGTTGCGTTGTAACAACTACGAGGTGATCGACCTCGGTGTCATGGTGCCGAGCGCCCGAATTCTCGAGACTGCACGCGCCGAGGAGGTCGACCTCATCGGAGTCTCCGGTCTGATCACCCCGAGTCTGGACGAGATGTGCCATGTGGCCAGCGAGATGGAGCGGGAGGGCTTCGAGTTGCCGTTGTTGATTGGCGGCGCCACCACGAGCCGGGTCCACTCCGCGGTAAAGATCGCGCCCAATTACAGCGGACCCACCGTCTACGTCGCTGACGCATCGCGGGCCGTCGGTGTCGTCGGCCAGCTTATGGGCTTCGGCAAAGACGCATTTACGCAGCGTGTGCGCACCGAGTATCGGGCCATACGCGACCAGCGCGCAGCACAGCGTCGCGAGGCGAAACGCGTTGACCTCGAGACGGCACGGGCCAACCGGCTGCCCATCGATTGGCAAGGCAGCACGATGACGAAGCCTGCCTTTACCGGGCTCGAGGTCTTCGACGACTACGACCTCGAGGAGCTGAGGACGCGTATCGACTGGACACCTTTCTTTAGAAGCTGGGACTTGGCCGGTGTTTACCCACGCATACTCGATGACGAGCATGTGGGCGATGCGGCCCGAGCTCTGTTCGAGGATGCGCAGGACATGCTGCAGCGGCTCATCGACGGCAAACGCGTGAGAGCACGGGCGGTGATTGGTTTTTGGCCCGCAAACAGCATTGGTGATGATATCGAGGTTTACGCAGACGCGGAGCGGAGCTCCGTTGTGACCACCTTTCACACCTTGAGACAGCAAATGCACCGGGACCGCGGGCGCGCCAACCTGGCGTTGTCCGATTTCATCGCACCAAGAGAAACGGAGTTAACAGACTATGTCGGCGCCTTCGCGGTCACCACGGGACACGGTGTGGAGACCATCGCGAAGGAATACGAGGCGCAACACGATGACTACAACGCCATCATGGTCAAGGCGCTCGCGGACCGGCTGGCGGAAGCCTTCGCCGAGCACCTGCATGAGCGGGTGCGCAAGGAGTTCTGGGGTTACGCGCCCGACGAGGACCTGGATAACGAGGCGCTGATCCACGAATCCTATCGAGGGATCCGGCCTGCACCGGGCTACCCGGCCTGCCCCGACCATACCGAGAAGCGCATCTTGTTCGAGCTGCTGCGGGCGCCCGACAACGCTGGACTCGAGCTGACCGAGACCTGCGCGATGCTGCCGGCCGCCGCGGTGAGCGGGCTGTATTTCTCTCATCCGCAAGCGCGCTATTTCGGCGTCAGCAAGGTCGAACGGGACCAGGTAGAAGACTATGCCGCACGCAAGGCTATGAGCGTGGAGGAAGTCGAGCGCTGGCTCGCGCCGGTGTTGGGTTACGACCCCGGCGTCAAGGGTTTTGCTGCCTAGGTGCCACACAGTCATCAGAAGAGCTTGCATGTGAAAGTTTATATTAGTATTATTTCAACTGATGAAAGCAATTCAGACACAAAAACACCCTGGCTCTGACCAGGAACGCGCGCAGATATTGACCAAGGCGGTTCACCGGGTAGCGGGCTCTCTGGGCCTCAACCATCGGGATTTGGCGCAAGTTCTCGGCATCAGCGAGGCGACCGTGTCGCGTTTTGGGCGGGGCCGTGTGATCCCCTACCCTAGCAAGGAGGGCGAGCTGGCCGCGCTGCTCGTGCGCCTATACCGCAGCTTGGACGCCATCGTCGGTGGTCAACCTGACAAAGCACAGCGCTGGTTTCGCGCGGAGAACACACACTTGAACGGCATCCCGGCAAAGCGTGTGCAGACGGTCGAGGGCCTCGTCGATGTCATCCACTATCTGGACGCAATGCGCGGGAAGCTCTGAGGCCGGGCCGCTCGACGTGACGGCGTGGCGGGCCGTCGAAGCGCAACATCAGGTCGCCACCCGCAAGCTGGTCGATTCGCTCGAGGAACAGGCGTTGCTCGAGAGCATACTCGAAGACCACAAACCGCCAGCGGCCACGGACCGGACGCTGCACTATCTTCTGCACACGCCGTTTCGCTATCCGCCGCTACGGCACGGCTCGCGATTTGGTACCCGCGCCGAACGGGGGATCTGGTACGGAGCGCGTTCGTTACGCACGACTTTCGCCGAGGTGGCCTATTACCGCCTGGTGTTCATTCACGGGACCAGCGCCGACCTGGGTGTTCTCGAGCTACAGCTCACTGCATATCAGGCAAAGATAAACACCCCGCTCGGCGTCGACCTCGGGAGCGCGGGCTTCGCACCATACGGGTCCGTCATCGCCTCTCCGGTTTCCTACGTCCAGACCCAGGCGTTGGGGCGCGCCGTGCGTGATGCGGGCGTGTGCGCCCTGCTCTACCCGTCGGCGCGCGACCCGAGTGGCGGTGTCTGCGTTGCCGTGCTCGAGGCGAGCGCGTTTGCCCGCAAGCGGCCGACGCAAAGTCAAACCTGGGACTGCTTTGCAAACAGGGATGTCGTCGAGTTTCGACGCCGCGAGTACACAAAGCTGTCCGCGTTCAGCTTCGAGCTTTCAACCTTTCTCGTGGACGGGCGTCTTCCACAGCCCGCGGTTTAGCCATCACGCCAAAGTAGTCCTGTGCGTGCCATTCGGGTTAGAGTCGCCCCCTTTTGTGATTGGCAGGAGGCAATCGGCTCGATGGGAGGATCGCTGGCGCAGACACCATCAACGCGCGTTGGCGTGGCCGCGCTGTTGGCCGCGCTCGCGGTGTCGTTGTTCTTGAACATCGGCACGCCCGTCCTCACGCAAGAAGAACCTCGCCGCGCGCTCGTCGCGCTCGAGATGGAGTTGAGCGGCAATTACATCGTGCCGACGCTCAATGGCGAGAGCTATTACATCAAGCCGCCGCTCTACAACTGGGTGCTCGCGGCCCTGTTCAAGCTCACCTCATCACACGCCGAGTGGGTGGTGCGCCTGCCGAGTATCTTGTCCCTACTCCTGGTCGCGGCGCTTCAGTACTGGCTTGTCGCTCGCCACATCAACCCTCGCGTCGCTTTGTTGTCCAGCTTGTTCACGGTTACCAGTGCGCACATCTACTTCAACTTTTCGATGCTTGGGGAGATCGATCTTTTCTACACGCTGGTGTTGTTTCTGCAAGCGGTCGCAATCTTCTACTTCTTCGAAAAGAATCGTTTCTGGTCCTTATTTCTGGTCTCTTACACGCTTACCGCCGTGGGGTTGCTCACCAAGGGATTGCCATCGGTTGCCATGCAAGGTCTCACCCTTCTCGCCTGGTTTAGCCTCAACAAACGTTTCTGGATGTTGTTCTCGGTGCAGCACATCGTTGGCTTCGCTCTGTGCATCGCCCTTGTTGCCGCCTACTACTATGCATACAGCTTCTATGGCGACCCACGCCCATCGATTTCACTGCTGTTGAGTCAAGCGTTCTCCAGGACCGTGCTGCAAATGGGTTCAAGCAGCGACCCGATAGGCCATTTCTTTAGATTCCCCTTGCAGATGGCCCTTGTGCTAGCGCCGTGGTTGGTCTACGTCATACTGCTCTCGTCCAGACATCGCTGGAAGACGATCGCCCAGAACCGATTGGTCTGGTTTTCCATGGTGTTTATCGGCGTAAACTGTCTGGTCTATTGGATGTCGCCATCGAGCGAGGCACGCTACTTGTTCATGTTCGTGCCCTTCTCCATGGCCATACTCGCTTTCGCTTATGACCGATTTTCCGCTGACTCACCCCGGCGCTTGTTTTTGATCAATCTGCTTTGGGCCGTGAGCCTGGTCGCGCTGGCCATCGCGTCACTGGCGCTGCCGATTTATGCCTCACTAGTTGCCGGTCCTGTGGTCGCATCGCCACGAACGTGGATCGCCGGCGTCGCGCTCTGCGTACTCTTCGGCGCGCTCTTCTGGGCCTTTCGCGCGCGGTCCGATCTACGGCCTTGGTTAGCGGTCACCATGATCATCGCTCTTCGTATCGGGTTCGACCTTGTCGCGCTGCCGGCAAGGCAAGTCGTCCACGAGAGCAAGAGGCCGTTCAAGTCATTGGTCGCTGATTTGTTGGAGCATAGCGCGGGTGAACCTATCTTCTCCCAGACTCGCAGACGCCCCGTGATCGTTTACATTCGTGTGCCGCTGGTCGGCCAAATTGGCGGACCGATTGAAGGCAAATGGGACGAGCTGCTCCCCTACCAGATCTCCTACCATTACAGTGACGAGACCGGCCGCATCCTTGGTGTCGACAACTCCCAGACCGCGGGGCGGCTGTATTTCGCAAACAAAGATGTCGTCAAAGACAAGGACGTCCAGATACTGCGCGAATACCGGGCGGATGGGCACACTTTCGTCCTGTACCGCTACCTGAACTAGGTCTATCGCGGTCTCGACTTTTTGAGCGCCGGGTTCAGCCGGTCCAAGTCCGCCTGTACCTCCTCGGGTGTACGCTGGTAAACAATCTCACGCCCCATCACCTTACCCGCGTAAGCCAAGCGGTTGCGTGTTGGCTTTAGCTCACACGGCACGCTATGCACGCCCTTTCCTAATACCACTTCGATGCTACCGACGTTCTTCTTGAGCACGATGACCTCGATAGTCTCGCCGCTCTCCGTCACGCGCACCTCAATCTTCTCCGATTTGACAGTCATAAGAACTCCCAACTCCTGCGTAGTCATTGTGTTGTAACACGGTACGCCGGCGGACGCATGTTTTGCCAAGCATCGACACATGCGAACATATAATGTCGTTGTTGAAACGTGACGGTCGCCAACCCAAGGAGAGAGATGCCGTGTCGTCTTTTGCCATGACGCAAAGTGAATGCGAGTCCTTTCTCACCGAGCCCCACGTGGGCGTTATCGCGGTCCAACGTGAACGCCGTGCGCCGCTTTGCGTCCCGTTGTGGTACGACTACGTGCCCAGTGGGCACCTGTGGTTCTGGACGGGTGCCACATCAGTAAAGGTCAAGCTGTTGAAAGAGAGAGGTCGCTTCAGTTTCTGCGTTCAGAAAGAGGCGTTCCCGTGTAAGTTCGTGAGCGTCGAAGGTCCTGTTGTGTCCATCTCACCCATTGATTTCGAGCGAGAGCTGGTGCCGCTGGTCGAGCGCTATTTGGGGCCCGATGGTGCGGCCGCCTATCTGCATGCCCTCGGAGGTCGGGACGGTATCAGCGGCGACGTGCTCGTTCGCATGGCACCCGAGAGCTGGTTCTCAGAAGATTACTCGAAGAAATAGCAAACCGCGCACGGACGCCAACAGTCAAACACCCGCGTGCTCAGTGGTCGAAGACGATTACGCTGCGCGCCACCTCGCCAGCTTTCATCTCATCGAAGGCCTCGTTGATTTGCTCGAGCGCAATGCGTCTGGAGACCATCTCGTCCAGCTTGAGCCGACCCGAGAGGTAGAACTCGACAAAGCGTGGCATGTCGACGCGGAACTGGTTCGAGCCCATGTTGGAGCCCTTTAGCGTCTTGTCATTGAGCAGGTCGGCCGCATCGATCTCCACCATCTGGCCTTCGGGCACCATACCGATGATGGTTGCGACGCCGGAGGTGCGCAGCATCCGGAACGCCTGCTCGGCGGTTTTCTTGAGTCCGAGCGCCTCGAAGGCATACTCCACGCCGCCCCCCGTCATCTCCTTGACGGCGGCGACCGGGTCGGTACTGCTTGCATCCACGACATCCGTCGCCCCGAAGTGCTTGGCGAGATTGAGCTTCGAGCCCTTGATATCCACCGCAATAATCCTGCCCGCGCCGGCGATGGCCGCGCCGTTGATGGCGGACAGGCCCACGCCGCCACAACCAATCACCGCGACGGTGCTACCCACGTCGACCCGGGCCGTGTGTATCACCGCGCCAAACCCGGTCGTGACCGCGCAGCCGATCAGCGCGGCCCGGTCCAGCGGCATGTCGTCGCGGATCTTGACCAAGGCGTGCTCGTGGACCAGCATTTGCTCGGCGAAGGAAGACAGGTTGTAGAACTGATGGACCTCGCCACCACTTTGGCTGAGCCGCGGCGACTCTTCCTCGTCGCGCCCGGTCTCGGGATTCTCACAGCTAAAGGGGCGGCCCGTGGTGCAAAACTCGCAGTGCCCGCAAAACACCGACAAACAGGTGATGATATGGTCTCCGGGCTTCACGTAGCGCACCTCCGAGCCCACTTTCTCCACCACGCCCGCGGATTCATGCCCAAGCACGCATGGCATCGGTGCCGCATACAGTCCTTCCATGTAGTGCAGGTCGCTGTGACATACACCGACGGCGGCGGTTCGTACCAGCACCTCGTGCGAGCGCGGGTTGCTGATCTGTACCTCTTCTATGGACAGCGGTTCATGCACGCCACGCAAGACGGCAGCTTTCATCGGTGTCTTTTCTCCCGGCAGACCCTATTGGGCCACGCTCTGGTCCGCTGCATACGGCCGCGCAAGCCCTTTTTGCTGAGCGACTTGCTTCATCGTTTCCAGCAGCGCGGCTGATGGTTTGCCGTCCACCGGAAGCGCCTGCGATTGTTGAAACTCGCGTATCGCGCTTCGCGAGGCGGGCCCGATCACGCCGTCGATCTCGCCGACGTCGTAGCCGAGGACGATGAGCGTCTCCTGCGTGTCGGTCTTGAGCCGCATCTCGGCGCGCTCTTGCTCGTAGCCGATAAAGCCTTCGCCGTAGTTGACCATGGAAGCCTTGTTTTGCGGGTGGTCATCCAACAGCTTACCGTGGATGGCGCGCGCGAGGTCACGATGGTCAACGGCCGAGTTCTTGCGCAACACGTTCGAAAGCACCGTCGCCATGTAGTAAAGACGGTCCTGCCCGGCGGGCGTCTCGACCAACGCAACCGAGTTCATGTAGTTTCGTTTGTTCCCATGGTACTTCTTGCACTTGAAACCTTCTTCAGGGACGCAGCTATACAAGGAGCCGGATTTGAAGTAGACCGCGGATGATCTCAAGGCGCCCGAGGACCCATATCGGATCCGCCGCTCGGTGATGTAAAGCAAACGTTTGATCTCCAGGCTGGACCACGTGTCGACAAGCTTGCCCTGCTCCATCTTGAGCAAGAACTCAAGCAGTGAACGCGGTGTGGCGTAGCTGCTCGTCCCGCCAATACGCTTCTTGCCCCCGCTGGTAAAAAAGCTGCCCTGGCGAAGCTGCTTGATATCCAAGCCGTTGCGTGTTATCGGTCCTTGTATGGCCTTGGCGAAGATGTCGCTCAATTCCTGGCGCGGCGTCTCGCTAAAAAAACGCTGCTCTTCCTCGAGCGAGACCGGGTACGCCGCGCCATAGTGCTTTAGCAGGACCAGGTGCTTTTGCAGCATGGCGGCCGCCGAGTTCGAGCTTGGCGACATCATCCAGTCCAAATAAGTCCACATCGACGCCGTGTCACCCTGCTCGATGGGCCGCCGGATCAGCTTCTGGGTCTTTGGGTCAAAAAAACGAACCGTATGATGGTCGTAGTAACTAAACTCATCGGCGACAATCATTGCTTCGCGCAAGACACGCTTACGTGCGTCGATATCGTCCGGGTACGCATCGGCCAGCGCCTGGAAGATGGCGAGCGCAACCAGAATTTTACCGACGCTCCCGGGATTCTGCTGCTGTTTGCCCTGCCACTCCGCGTAGCGGGGGTTATCGAGATCCGAGAGGTCCAGCAAGGCGATACCGTATCGGTCCGCGTACTCACCAAGCAGGCGTTTGATGTCGGCGCTGAGCTTTGGGTCGGGCGCCGGTATCTCGAAGTCAGGGCGGTCCACCAACCTCAGCTCCACCATCTCGAGCGGCAAAAGCTCACCGGAGGGCCGCTTCTTGCCCGATATCTTGCCCTCTTGAACCCAACGCTGGTGGACCAAGCGTGTAATACCCGTGCTCTCGTAACCATCCAGCGGATAGGCCGTGGCAGCGGTGAACGCCAAAGTACTCACTACAATCGCGAGCAAGAAAAACGAAAAACGGTGACTCATGGAATTTATCTCGCCTATTGAAGCGCCGTGGATCTTAATGCATCGCGGCCGCGGATGGGCCATTGAAAGACCTGTTCGACCGGCACTAACTATCCCACATGACCGGACATTCGGCCTGCGCCGCGTGCTTGAGCAGATCTATCAGGGGGACCGCCCGTGTCGCAAGGCTGACCTTGTCGCTGTCCGGGTCGTCGTCTTCGCCACCCGCCGCTTTACTCGATTCGATGGCGGTCTGCAAACGCTCGAGCGCCCCGGGCACGTCTTCGGCGGACAGCGCACTCGGTACCGTGCCGCTGTGTCCCATGAGCTTGAGTAGCTGGACGGCCACGTTGCCAAACATGGTTATGTCGGCGTGCGCCTTACAGGAAAATGTGACTAGCATGTGTCGTCGTACCCTTTGGCTGGTTTACGGGGACAGTTTACTCATTTGCGCTTTCTGCTTCTTCTCTGTTTCTGGGCGCGGCTCGCCGATAGGAGACCACGGCAAAACGGGGCCCCTATTTCCCCCTGGTCTCCATTGAGGAAAAACGCCCGCCAGTCGCGTGCACGTGGCTGCAAGCGTTCCTCACACAACATCATGACCCGCGGGGTTTTGCTTGTCGCTATCGCCTTAGTTATCGAGAGGCGCGTTGCACTGGCACGGAAGCGGAGAAACGGCGATGTTGTCGGGTATGTCACTGGCCCATGGACGGGTCTTACCCCATTCCACGCCCCGCTTGAACAATTGCTTCATCGCTTCGGTATCGATGAACCTACGCGGATCACTGGCCAAGCAATAGTCCTCTGGAATTCTTGAAAGCCTAAAGGCCCAGGGCTCCCCCGTTGAGGACCCACCCGCCTCCAAGACGTCTTCAAGCCGTAAAAGATTGCCGATAAGCACCTCTGTGGTCAGCAGGTCGATTGAACGTACGCCGATTTTCAGTACGCGATCGTCAACGCATTGTTTTTCTGCCACGAGTTTGCCGTTCACAATCACGTATGCCGTTGGCGTCACCGGCTCTGTGTCCGGTGGCATTATCGAGAGGAAGCGTCTCCTGAGTTGGGGGACGGCCGTCTCAGCGAAGACATTTTGCCGCGTGCCTCCGTCGGCGTGTAACGCCCCGTCGAGATCGACGGGCGGGAACAAGACGGGTATGGACGCGGAGGCCTGAACGACGCGACGGTATTTCTCGAAACAGCGTGGATCGCGCTCCGCTTCCCTGGCCATCTTCGTCAAATCCCACACCGTGAACTCACTCGTATCGAGATTAACCGTGCCGACAAGTAGCGCACGGTGACGCTGATCAGCGACGCGACGAATCACAGCATCGGTGAGATGCCGTGCGATAAGGGCACGCAACGGCGCAGTGTTCTTGAGCGAGCTTGAGAATGGGAGACTCAAAATGAAACGATTTCGAAAGATATCCTTGTCTTCCAACTGCGTGTACAAACGTTGCAGGGTCGCGTCGTAGTCGGGACCGAGAAACGCAAACGTCGACATCAGCGCACCGGTGCTCACGCCGGTGACGATTTGGAACTCCGGTCGCTCGCCACTTAAGGTCCAGCCGTTCAAGATACCGGCGCCCCACGCGCCCCTCCATCCGCCGCCAGAGAGAAACAGGAGCTGCGGTGGCTCGGCATCACGCCTCAATGTGAAGGTCAAAACGTCTCGCATCGCCTCCGCCGTCAGCGGCGGTGCTTCGGGACAGGCCATCGGCACCTGTGGTGGCTCGCAGGCCGGGCAGTCCGTACGCGATGCGCATCCGAGCAGCAACAGCGTGGAGGCGATGAGCATCGAACCGACCGCCACGAGGCGGTGCGCAACGTGATAGGGACTTTTTCCCTGCCGAGCCTCATCCATCACTTCGTCCTTTCTTAACAGCAGGTCGCTCAACCGTGCCGTCTCCTTGCACCATATCCCGCGCCGCTGCGGCTTGGCCCCAATCGTTGAGTTAGTCGGGCGCACAATAGCCCGATAGGAATTTAAGTAAACTGTCCCCGAAACTGGGAGGATTCAGCATTGCCTACGATAACGGAGCTCCGCGCGGAGATCGAGCGTCTGCAACGCATCGAGGACGCGCTCGAAGAAGCGCTTGGAGACTTCGACCATGAGTTACGACGTGTGAGCGATGCTTTGATTCGTGCCGATGGCCGGTCCTTGGGGTTGGACGGCAAAGAAGCTCAGCTACGCAAGAACATCAAGCTCAGCCAAAAGGACCTGGAGAGCAACCGCGCGCGGCAACGCCTGCTACGCGCCCGGCTGGACGCCATCGAGGCGGCCGGCTCGGAGGACCAACCCTAGCCACGACAATTACGCCAGCGGCGCCGCAGCTCCGCCAAGAAGAGCCACGCGAGCGTGCCGATGCCAAGACAAACCACCGCGATGACGCGGAGCCAGCGGCCGAGCAGGCGGAGCATGCGTGTCGTGAAGGTCATCCATATAGGCTACTCGCGCGGGGGCTCGAGACCGTGGCATGGTTCAGAAAATGGGATTGTGCTTTGCAACAAGCGGGCGGGTCTCAACCACTGCGCGTGGCGCTCGAACCAGCGGTCGGCGACCTTCATCCGTGCTCGCTCTCGGCGCGGTCGCCGGCCGCCTCGCGTGCGCGCGCGCGCTCCAGGGCGGGACGGCTCATGGTCCTGTCCACATAGGCGTCCAACAGCTCGTTATCCAGCGAACCAAGCGTGCTTCGACCCCAGTTCAAGCTGTGCGCGATGAGAATGTCCACCGCCGAGAAGTCGTCGCCGAGCATGTAAGGCCGTCCCTTCAGGGCCTGCGCAACGACGGGCAGGCAGCGGGTGAACTCCCAGCCTGCGGTGTCCTTGATCGCGGGCACACGATACTTCTCCGGTAGCGCGAAACTGTGTTTCGCAATCGTCCATAGGGGCTGCTCGAGCTCGGCAACCGCGTATATACACCAACGTTCATACTCGCCGCGGTGCTTTGTCCCAGCGCTTGGTGTGAGCCCCGAATCCGGAAACTTGTCGCCCAGATAGGTAACAATGGCGGCGGACTCGGTCAGCACCAGGTCGTCATCGACAAGTGCCGGCACCTTGCCGCTGGGGTTGATATCCACGAAGGGCGGGCGACGACCTTCGCCTTTCATGAGGTCGACCTTGTGGTACTCGTAAGGGGCGCCGATCTCTTCCAGCGCCCATGTGACACGCACCGAGCGCGTCTTGGGGCAGCCATACACACGCAACATGCAACCTCCCTTGGGACTAGACTAAAAAGCCACCATCGATGGGCACTGCCAAACCAATGCTAAACGGCGCCGCGTCCGCGCACAGGCAGATTACGGCTGCTGGAGCGGACAAGGGTAATCAAAATACACGGGCAGGGATATCTCAGGACCCTCAAGACCGCTCCGCGAAACCCAATGACCTGTGCGGTGCGCGGCCAGGTTAATGCGAAAGAATCTGACTCAAGAACAACTGAGCACGCTCGCTGTCCGGCGCAGTAAAGAACTTTTGCGGTTCGGCAACCTCGACGATCTCGCCCTCATCCATGAACACCATGCGGTCGGCGACGGTTTTCGCAAACCCCATTTCGTGTGTGACGCAGACCATGGTCATGCCGTCGCGCGCAAGCTCGACCATGACATCGAGCACGCCCGAGATCATCTCGGGGTCCAGCGCGGAGGTGGGCTCGTCAAAGAGCATCAGCTTGGGTTTCATGCAAAGGGCGCGCGCGATAGCGACCCGCTGTTGCTGACCACCGGAAAGATGCACGGGATACTTTTGTGCCTGCTCGGCAATCTGCACGCGCTCCAGGAACTCCATCCCCAGTGCTTCCGCGTCCTGACGTGAGCTCTTGCGGATACGCATAGGTCCCAAAGTGAGGTTCTGCAAAACCGTCAGATGGGGAAACAGATTGAACTGCTGGAACACCATCCCGACTTCGCGACGAATCGCCTGGATGTGCTTGCGGTTCTCGGTCACCTCCACGCCATCGACCGTGATCCGCCCGACCTGATGCTCCTCGAGGCGGTTGACACAGCGGATCATGGTTGACTTGCCGGACCCCGAAGGCCCGCACACGACTACGCGCTCCCCCGCACTGACCGTCAAGTTGATATCGTAAAGCGCACAGAAGTCGTCATACCACTTGCCGACGCCGCGCATCTCGAGCATCGGTTTTTCGACGGCGGCGCTCATCGTCTGCTGGCTGCCATGCGTCTTTCCAGCCGTGCAAACAGCATCGCCAAGGAGAAGCAGATAATGAAATACAACAGCCCGACGACGATCCAGGTTTCGAAGACTTTTGTGGTTGTCACGGCGACCTCGTTCGCGAGAAACGTCAGCTCTTGAATGGAAATCAGCGATACGATGGCGGAGTCCTTGATCAAGGTGATGAACTGGCCGGCAAGCGGTGGCAGGGTCTTGCGAAATGCTTGGGGCAAAATCACGTCCCAGAAGACGTGAAAGCGCGATAGACCCACTGCCCTCGCGGCCTCCCATTGACCACGTTCGATAGACTGAATACCGGCACGCACGATCTCCGTGATATACGCACCTTCGAACATGGCCAGACAGATCAGCCCCGAGAGGAAATTGCTCAGCAGCGCGAGCGGGCTAAACAGCCACTCGATGACGCTCTCCGCTGTGGGCGACGCGTCGCGTACCAGCGCATCAATGCCAAGCAACGGCATGATCTGCGCGCTGATAAAGAAGTAGAAAACAAAAATAAAGACGACCGGCGGGATATTGCGTATCAGCTCGACGTAAAGACGACTCACCATGCGCAAGAAGAGGTTGTCGACGATGCGGCAAACTCCCATAACAACACCGATGGTGGCGGCGAGTATCAGACCCCAGAACGCCAAGCGCAGGGTGGTGAACACACCTTGTAGTAAGAGATTGGGCACATACTCGCCAAGTGTCTCATCATAGTACACCACGAAGTTGAAGACGCTCGGCCAGCTCCACGTGTAGTGCAAAACAGAATCGACGCGATAAATGACATACACGACAACGGCCACCACCAGTGCGAACACGACCAGGTCGAGCCAAGTGACCCGAAGGCGTTTCTTTGTGGGTGGCGGTAATCGGTCGGTGTTCACGAAAAAGCCCGAGGGGCTCACGACATCGTGAGCCCCTCGACCTCGCTATTACAGATCCACGTCCCCGGCCCATTCCTGGTTCTTGAACCAGAAGTCGTGACGCTCTTGGAGCCAGCCGTTGCTGGTGTGGATCAAGATCCAGTTGCTAAAGAAGTTCAGCGAATCCGGGTCGCCTTTACGCAATGCGAACGCCTCATCACCCCGGCTGAGGTTCTCCTCGGTGGGCATGAATAGCTTGTCGGGGTTCTTTAGCGCCCAGAAGCGGGGCTTTGGCGCGCTCGAGATCATCGCGTGCGCGTTCCCGTTGATCACCTCCTGGAAGCCCTGCGCATCGTCGTCGAAGCGCCGCACCTCGGCCTTTGGGAATTGACTCTGCGCAATCTGACAAGGCGTGGCACCACGCCGGCAGGCAATGGAGACCTTGGCGCTATTGAAGTCGGACAACTCCGTAAACCCGCCGGCCAGCTCCTTGCTTGCAACCATTTGCTGCCCGGAATGCGCGTAGGGCGTCGTGAAGTTCACGGTCAAGTTGCGCTGCGGCGTGATGGACATACCACCGATGATCACATCGAACTTCTTTGCGATCAGCGCGGGGATGATCCCCGCCCATGCGGTCGGCACGAACTCTACCTCGACGCCCATGTCCTCGGCGACCTTGGTTGCGACATCGATCTCGAAACCCACGAGTTCGCCCTTCTTGTTACGCATCGCCCAGGGCACGAAGGTGGACATACCCACCCGCAGCGTGCCCCGCTTTTTTACCTGCTCGACCACGCTCTCGCTGCTCAGCGTCTGCTGCACGTTTTGCGCCTGCGCGTTGGCGCCTACCAGCGCAGACAGCATAAGCGCGAGAAGTGCCCGTCCCAGCACATTGTTTACTTTCATGTTTTTTCGCCTCCTCTTTGACATCGACAAATGCAACTACCTTCGTACCCGCATCCGGTGCTCCAACCAGCTCACGCAAAGAGACAGCGTGACGGTCATTGCCAGGTAAATACCGGCTACGGTAAACCAGATCTCGAAGGCCATGAAGGTCTCAGAGATGATGTTCAGCCCCTGCGTGGTCAAGTCGGCCACGGCGATGACGCTGACGATCGCGGAGTGTTTGATCAGCGAGATGACCAGCCCCGTCATCGGCGGCAATATGAGTGGTATTGCTTGCGGGAGAATCACAAAACGGAAGCGGTCGGCCCGGTCCAAGCCGATCGCATCGGCGGCTTCGCGCTGACCTCTTGGCACCGACAACAAACCGGCCCGGATGATCTCGCTGGCAAAAGAGCCCTCGAAAAACGCAAGACAAATCACACCCGTCCAGAAGCGGTCGATACCGATAATGGGTGAGAGCACGAAATAGAATAAGAAGAGCTGGACCAGCAACGGTGTGTTGCGTATCGCCTCGAGATACACGGTCGCCACCACCCGACCGGAGAAGGTGTCTGACATCCGCAGCAGCGCAGTCAGCAACCCGATGGCGAAGGTGAGCAGCGCGCTCCAGAACGTGATCGACAAGGTGACCTGTATCCCGCGTAGCAAGGGTCCCGGGATAAATTCGCCATCGACGACCCGATAAATGAACCGGGACACCCGATACCACTGCCAGTTGTATTCCATAGCGGCCGCGCCCGCGTACACCAACCAGGCAAGCGCCACCAACAGCGCGAGCGTTTGCGCAATATCGATCAGCGGCGACTTACGCCCAAACCAGTCCACCGACTGTTTTGGCGCCGTCTTGTCCGCGGTTTGGTCGGATGGCCGGCCGCTCAAAGCGTGTCCCCAGTGGGGCTCGCATCCAGCGCCCGCTTGAAGCGGCGTCGCGCTTCTTCGCCGTGTACATAGGTGTAGTCACGCGGATATTCCTCCCCCCTCTCCACGTGCAATGTCGCAAACACCGGCCCGTCAACAGCAAGTAGCTCTGCGACCCGGGTCTCGAAGTCCTCCAGCGCAAAAAATTCCGTGACTACCGCATAACCCGCCGCGCGCGCAAAACCACTCAGCTCTAACCTCTCCGCCGCCGGCAGCGGGTGGTCGCCGTTGACCTCGTAACGACCGTTGAAGGAGACGAAGTGGTAGAGGTTCTTCGGCGCCTGGTCGGCGATGGTGACCAAGGCGCCCAAGTTCATGAGCAAGCTGCCATCGCCGTCCAACACCACCACGCGTTTGTCCGGTCGCCCAAGCGCTAACCCCAACGCATGTGACGAGGCCTGACCCATCGCGCCAATGCACAGGTAGTTCAGATCCCGGGGTGCGATGGCCATCCAGTCGAAGGCCGACTGATAGGTCGCCACCACGACGCCGTCACCTACGTGTCGTGCAAGCACCTTCAAGCAGGCGTCGCGCTTCATCATGGGTCGAGCTCGCGGATCAAAAACGCATAGGGGCGCGATGACGCGTATGCCCTGTCGATGGCCTCGGTCACCTTCCCCACATCGGCGTCGGTGTCGAGCAGCGTATGCCCCACCCCCAGGAGGTCGAGAAGCGGCTCGATGACGCGCACGCCGACTTTCTCAGACGCGCTTGGTAAGCGGTCCAGCTCCGCCCCTTGCAACCCGACCATCATGCAAATGGGCAGCTCGTATTCGACCGCGATGGCGCGCACGGCGTTGAGCGAGTCCATCAACCCCGTCTGCTGGATCAACAGCAACGCGCGGTGATTACAAAACGAGAGCCCGGCGCATATGGAGACCCCCTCGTCCTCTTTGCAGACCCTGACCAGTCTGAAGTCCGGGTCACGCGACATGGGCCATAGCAGCGCATCGCTGGTCACGATGTCGGGCAAGGCAACAATGGTCCGCACGCCCGCCGCTTTGACCGCATCAATAATGGGAACACCCCGTAGCGGCCGGCTGCCGCTGACAAACGCAGTGCTCGCGGAGTCGCTCATGTTGCGCGGTAGTGCTGCAAGCTGTCGACGAGGCGACGCATCTCTGGCTCCAGCCCCACCGTGATGCGGAAGTGGCGTTCGTAGGCGGGCGAGTTAAAACGGCGTATCGCGATACCCTGCCGCGACAAGAAGGTATCGACATGCTCCGCATTCACCCCCGGCCGGTCCACACGAGCCAACACGAAATTCGTGCCACTGTCGTACACGCCAAACCCGAGCGCGGTGAGCTCGGCGGCCAACCATTCGCGCCAATGCGTGTTGTGTACACGAACCTGGGTGGTGTAATCACGGTCTGCCAAGGCCGCTACGCCGGCCGCTAATGCCGGCGTGGATATGGGAAAGGTCGTCGCAATACGCTGCAGCACGTCCACTACGGCGGGCGGACCATAGAGCCATCCAAGTCTCAAGCCGGCCAAACCAAAGATCTTCGAGAAGGTGCGGGTCATCACCACGTTGTCGAATTCTTCCACCAGACGGCTGGCCGGCTCGTAGTCCTGGTCATCCACGTACTCGGCGTAAGCGCAGTCCAGTACCAACAGCACTTGCTCCGGCAGCCTGTGTCTGAGCGCGCGCACCTCGTCTCCACGCAGATAAGTGCCCGTGGGGTTGTCCGGATTTGCCAGCATCACCACCCGTGTGTGCGCGTTGACGCAGGACACGACCCCGTCCACCGAGGCACGGAACTCCTGATCTGGCGCGCCCACAGGGCGTGCGCCGTTGGCGTGGGCGTAGTTTGGAAACTTGAGATAGCCGCGTGCGCTGTGCACGAGCTCGGTGTCGTGGTCCAGGTAGGCGCGTGCAATACGCGCCAACAGCTCATCCGAGCCGGGCCCGACCACGATGCGCGCGGCATCGAGCTCGAAGCTATCGGCAAGCGCCGCCCCCAGCCGTGCTGGCGCATCGTCCGGATAACGCTCGATGGCGGTTAATGCGTGTCGCGCCGCCTCGAGCGCCGCGGGGCTCGGGCCGAGCGCGCTCTCGTTCGAGTTGAGCAAGACCCGGGCGCATGGCGCCTCGGCCAGCGCGGGCGGTGCGATCATGTGCGGCCGGATGTTGTAGATGCTCGCCTTCGTAGCGGGCAAGGACATGTGTCGACCTCCGCCGCTCAGTCGGGGAACCGCCGGCTGACTTCGGCGCGTATAAAGGACGCGCGCTCGTCGCCCACCAAGTGGTCGGCGGAGAAATACACCTGCGCGACCGTCTTTTGAACCTCTTCGAGCAAGGCCCGGTCGTCGTCATTGCTCTTTGCGACCCGCACGACGGTGTCGCCGCCATAGGTTGGTATGGGGTTGCTCTCGGTGCCCTCGGGTCGCACCGGCGGCTCGCCCTTCTCGAGCGCACGGATCTCGCTCCGCAAACGCGCACGCAACAGCGCTACACCTTTGTCGGTGGTGGCCAGGTTCTCACGTTTGTGAACCGTGATGGGTCCTTGCCCGGTCCACGCTTCCCAGTCCCCGGGGTTGCGCTGTCGTTCCTCATAGCTTCGGTGACCGGTCTGGCCATAGAAGTCGACCTTCTCCAACCCTACCTCGTCGCGGTTACCTTGTCGCAACACCTCGTCCTGGTCGTTGAAGTGACGCCAGCCAAACTTGCGGCTGTTCGTGTTGTCGATAGGCACGACCCACTTGGTCAGACTGGTGCGGCCAAAGCTCTGAGGCTTCTCCAGCTTTTGAAACATCGCACCGTTTTGCGCCACGTTCGGGACGATATGGTCGTGGAAGCGAACCAGCACGAGGTCTCCTTTGCGGCGCGCATGGCTATAACAGAAGCCGTAATGCGTCTTGTGGTACACGACCACCGGCAGCTCGACGAAGTGCTCCAGACCGGGGAACTGCGGTCCGTTGACACGACCGTGCAAAAACACGCTGTGAAATGGGTCGATGGAGTTCTCGCTCTCTTGCAACCAGTTGCAGGGTGAGTGAATGGCGTAGGGGACCAGGTCGTGGTCGGCGAGATACATGGAGTCCAGACACGGGAACTGTGGACGCTCATCGGGCGGCCCGAGGTACGCGAACACGAGCCCATGCACTTCGTGTGTCGGGTACGCACCCTGGCAGACCTTGTGGCGAATCGGGCTGTTCTCGTCCTCACCAGGTGTGTCCAGGATGGTGCCGTCCACGTCGAAGTGCCAACCATGGTAGCAACAGCGGATCCCACGCGCCTCGATACGACCAAACTCGAGCGATGCACGCCGATGCGCACAGTGTTTGTGGAGCAGACCCACCTGCCCGGACTTGTCCCTAAAGATGACCAAGTCTTCGCCCAGCACTCTTAGCAGTACCGGCAGGTCGGCGAGCTGCTCGGACATCGCCACCGGGTGCCAGAAGCGTCTGAGGTATTCACCACACGGTGTACCAGGAAGGACATGCGTGAGCTCGACGTCCTCCTCGGCCGGACATCGGGTCGCGTAGCCATCAAAGGGGCGCGTCGGCGCGCGTACTTCTTCGGCTGCGCTCATGAGCTGCGACGACCTCCTATATGGGGTTTCTGGCCCAAACCGCGGAAAATCTGCACTAGAGGATATTGGCGTTTTGATGGGCCGGCAAGCTGGCTGATGCCAGTTTTCGTCCCAGTTTGACGAGGCCTATGGGCGGGTGGATAGGCAAGCATGGACATTGACGATATTGACAGCCTACTAGTTTTTAGGTTTACGGTGTCCTTTATCTCGCTCGACATATCAATGGTTCGTTCATCGAAGTGTTCTGTCGCCAACGCGAGCGCCATGTCACAGCGGAGCGATTACAGCAATACCGGGTAGCCGAATTTCGTGCATCACGCAATCTGAAACTTGTTGATCTCTCCGGTAAAGGCCTCGTCCGGATGGGTATCGATGCTCGCGTTGCGACGGGGAGCTACACAACCTCTCAACAGTGGTCACAAGCGTTCTATGACCACCCCGACGGCGCCGATGGGGTCTTGTGCCGGTCGCGCTATGACGCTAAACAGCAGCTGGCGGCCGTGTTCGGTCGCACCCAACCGCTGTTGACCGTGAAATTATGTGGGGCGTTGGACGACTACTTAGGTGATGAATTCTATGGCCTATTGGATCGATATGACATCGCCTTGTTGTGACTAAGGCAAGACCTGTGTTGTGTACTACGCGTGCTACATCGTATTTGACGGTCCGTGCGTATGCGGTAAAGATGCAGCACTTGCATCATGCAACGGGATGCACAACGCATGGACAGGGTGCCGGTCAACCCGGGCGTCGTCGAGTGGTGCGGCGACAACCCGGGCATTTATCTAAAGCATGACGCCAAAGACGAACGCTGGGCTTCATTGGCCGTGTTTTTCCGTGTCACCTATTCACCGCACGGGCCGGGTCGGGTAGCCATCGTCCTCGAGTCACCCGAGCAGGCCGTTGGATACCCGCGGGCGGCGAATCTTTGTTTGAGCGACAACGACGCCTTGCTTCGATACCTGCTGGACGGCTTCGTCTCAAGCTTTCCCACCTTCCGCGGCCAGCCCGGTCTCGCCGCGATGAGTGTTCTCCCCTTGGAGCGCTGCGCGACCGATGGCGACCCAAAGAGCACCTACCGTCAGACCCTGAGCAGTGGCGACGTCTCGGTGACCATGTCATGGAGCAATCTGGGTGAGCCCTTCATGGTCGAGGTCGGTCCGGATAGCTCCGCCACCGGTGCACACGACATGTACAGCCTGTTTGTCGAGGCGCGGTCTGCCGAAATACGCGTCAACGACCGCGCTTTGGGTGGCCAGGTGGTGGACCGGGCGTTTTTCGGGCGTCAAATGAGCAGCGCATTCCTAGCGCTCTCCGAGACCTGGGTGACGCCATGCCGCTGAGCACACCCATCCATCCGGGCAGGGTCGACTGGTCGGGCGAGAACCCGGGGATCCTGCTCAAGGAACGCGAGGACGGTCCGTGGTCCGCGATGGCGTTGTTCTTCCGCATCGTCTACTCGCCGGCCGGGACGGGCCAGGCGCTGTTGCTGTACCAAGACCCAAACCAGCCCGCCAGCCTGCCCAAGGTGCGCAACGTGATGATCAGCGACAACCGCGAGATGGCCGATTACCTGATGCAGCGCTTTATTGGCAAGCTGCCATCCTTTGGCGGGCAACCGGGGTTTGCGCACGTGCGCCATCTCGCCTTGGACGAGGCATTCGCCGGTGGCGACCCAAGAACGCGGTATACAGAAACGGTGGTCTCGGGGTCGCTCCGCGTCGAGCTGGTGTGGGACGCGCTCGGTGCACCCGTCGCGCTCGAGCTTCCTGTCGAGGCAACGGGGACCAAGGAGCACGAGGGGTTCACGGTATTAGTCGAGTCGCGCAAGGCGTCGATCCTGGTCAATGGCGAGCCGCTACCCGGGAAACCCGCGGCCCGCGTGCAAGCGGGTATCGAGACGACGACGGCGTTTTTGTATTTCTCCGAAACCTGGGTTTGGCCACCTTGAACGACACTCAAACATTACATCCCGCCGACCAGCGGGCGCTGGCGAGGTGCCTCGCGGTCGAGCCGTCGTGGACATCGCTGGAGAGCGCCGCCACGGCGGTGGGGTTGAAGCCCAACATGATGCTCCATGCCG
>CAJHYW010000201.1_pt1 | contig 34520 bp, 26 predicted proteins | sample 9198811 | NCBI WGS metagenome assembly CAJHYW01 (sample SAMEA7708378, study PRJEB35096) | sediment metagenome | biome: marine neritic benthic zone biome [ENVO:01000025]; feature: sediment [ENVO:00002007]; material: shallow marine sediment [ENVO:03000034] sea grass bed [ENVO_01000059] ...
GCGACTTTCCGCGGTACGTATACAGGTTCACGTAATGAAAGCACTGAACCCATCTTGCAGACACAGACTAACTACGAACGACAGTAAACGAAAGTACACCGGCCCCTCAAACTTCAAAGTCACAACGAGTGCGAGCGGCTGGAAGTGGCCGGAACTACCAATTCGCCGCGGCACACAATTTCGCGCCCTGGGATGAAGGATGCAATGGCAGTGCGCGACCCACTTCGGACTGTCGGGTGTCATGAACTGAGCAACGGCTACGGAGCGGCTGGCCGTCATTCGTGCAGAGGCATGATCTTAGGCGTGTCACTACGGCAGTCGGGCCGAAGTACAAACGCTGCGAGGGAACAAGGCAAGAATGCTGGCCGAAGTGCGCGGAAGACGTCGGACGGGCTGCTTAAATGCCCGCCTAAAAGACTAGGCCTTTGTTGCTGTAGAGTTAAATTAATGCTTCCAGGAAGCTCTTTGCCGCCTGCAGGTCTGTGGTATCGAACCCCTCACTAAACCAGCTGTAAACTTCAGTGAGTAACTGGCGGGCAGCTTCATGTTTCCCTTGTTTTGCCCAGAGGCGGCTCAGGCTCATCGCCGCGCGTAGTTCGAGCGACTTTGCTTCCTGGCGACGTGCGATTCCGATCGCCTCCAGAAGGTGGGTTTCCGCGACGATCTGATCACGATCAGATCGTGAAAGCAGTAACTCCGCGTGCAGTCGATGCATCTCCGCTTCGAAGCAACGATTCGCCGTCTGATCTGCCGTCTGTAGTGCCTCGTTTAACACCTCGAGACCTTCGTCGACCTCTCCCATCTTCCCATAGACTTCGGCTAAAAGAGTCAGAAAATACGGCCGCGCAGTTTCCGCCCCCGTCGCGCGATACGCGGCCAAACCGTTGCGGATCTGCGATAGGCTCTTATCGCCTTGCCCTTCGATCCCGAACACCCAACCTTGCAGGATGGTTCCCCACGCTAACCAGAAAGGGAATGTATGCTCGCTACATAGCGCAATCGTCGCCTCGGCCTCTTTTTGGGTGGCGGGGACATCTCGCCGCAACTGGTGCAGCGACGCCGTAAAGGCCAGTGACCAAGCCAGGCTATGAGGGTGGGACAGCTTCTGAGCTAAGTTAAAGGCCTCTTGATTTTTCTGAAGCGCCTGGTCTAAGTAGCCGAGGTGCCACAGGGCACGGGCGTCGTAGAATCGGGACACGACTCCGGGATCGGCCCCGTAGATGAATGCGTGGGAGCGGTGCTGCCTCGAATCATATAACACGTTCACCTGCGCTAGATGTGTACGTGATTCAATAAACTCCCCAAGCCAGAACAAAGACACGCCAAGACTCAAGTGGGCTTGGAGGATGAGATCGGGCGCCTGTGCCTTGTTGGCGAGCGTGAGAAGTTGTTCGCCGAGCGCGCGCGCCGATTGCAGCTGCCCACCCATCAAACAGAATTGCCACACGCCGCGTAAAGACGGGAAGAGTTGAGGTGTCTCGCCGACGTCGGGGCAAATCTCGCGCGCACGGCGGTAGGTTTCTTCCACTTCAGGCGCCGCCCCGCCCTTCGTTGCCATCAGCGGAACACCGAGGGCGATTAAGAGAGAGAGCTCTTCCTCAGCTCGTGCTCGCGTCTCGGGAAGTTTCTTCAATAAGTCCAGCCCTTTGCTCAGATGGCTGATCGCTTCCACATTAGCTGAGCGCTCAATGGCTTTCTGGCCCGCTTCGTGCCAATAAAGAACAGCCTTTTCCACCAGGCCAGCCTCAGTGCAGTGGTGAGCCAACATTTCGGGCTGGGATGCGCTTAAATCAGCGAATCGACGTTCGAGCGTCTCCGCGATCTGCTGGTGATATATTTGGCGGCTGGTGCGAAGGAGCGAATCGTAAGCCGCGTCTCGGACGAGTGCATGTTTGAATTCATAGGTTGCCGCTGGTAGAGACCCGCGACAATACACCAACTCCGCTTCGACTAATCGGGAGAGCCCTTTCTCCAGATCCTGCTCGGATAGCAGTGATACCGCGCTCAGCAGCTCGTGGCTGAAGCTGCGTCCTAGAGTAGCTGCGAGCTGAGCCAGCTCCTTCACCGGCCCCAGGCGATCCAGGCGTGCGATCAAGGAATCCTTCAACGAAGCGGGGATTTCCACTGGCGTAAGCGACCCCGCCAGCGCGTATCGGTCTCCCATCTCTTCAAGCTGGCCGGATTCGAGTAGCGTCTTCGTTAGTTCCTCCAGAAACAGAGGGACCCCATCGGTCTCGGCGATAATTTGGTCGAGCACCTCCCGGGGTAGGGGTTTGCCTTTCGTGATTTTCGTGACAATCGCTACGCTATCCCGGCGACTCAAACGGTTTAGCGCAAGTGCGGTCACATAACCGTAACCACGCCACGGCGGTTCGAACTCGGGTCGAAAGGTAAGCAACATAAGAAGCCGACTTGACTGCAGCTGATCGATGAGAACGCTCAGCAACTCGAGCGTCGAAGGATCGATCCAGTGAACATCTTCGGCGACCATGAGCACTGGCGCCTGGGATGCCATCGCTCCAATCACAGTGGCGAACGCTTCGAGCGTCCTTTTCTTTAACTCCTCCCCGCTGACGTTGAGCGAAGGGTAGCGGTCGTCCGCGGGTATCGACAGAAGGGACATGAGCACGGGCGCAATTTCCGCGAGAGGTAGCCCCAAAGCGGAAAGTGTCGCATCGAGTTTATCCTGTTTTCGCTTCGCGTCATCGTTCTTGTCGAAGCGCAGCCCGCGCTCGAGCTGCTCAATCACCGGATGGAAAGCGCTGTTACTGTGAAACGGCGAGCCGTAATAGAACACTCGGTTGCGAAGCTCGTTAGCGATGCGCTCCTGAAAGCCGCGAACGATGCGTGACTTGCCAATTCCCGCTTCCCCGGAGAGGAGCACGGCTTGTCCCTCACCGTCCTTGACCTGTTCCCAGCGCTTCAGCACTAGACCAAGTTCTTCCTCGCGCCCGACGAGCGGTGTGAGTCCCCGGCTGGCCGATGCCTCGAAGCGACTCGGCGCATCACTCTGTTCCCGTACTCGATAGACCGCCACCGGCTCCGAGACGCCCTTTACCCGCTCCAAACCGAGATCCTCACAAATGAAGAGACCGTCAACCAGGCGTTGGGTTGGAGCGCCAATCACGACCGTCCCCGGCTCAGCCAAGCCCTGGAGTCGAGCAGCGATATTCGGTGTGTCACCAACGATGCCCATTTCTTCGCGGCGTTCGCCGGTGCCAATATCACCCGCGACGACCAGCCCCGTGTTGATACCGATGCGTACGGCGAGCGTGATGTCTGAACAGCCAATGTCGGTGTTGAGTGCCTCGATCGCTTCGATGATGCCTAGCCCTGCGTTCACGGCCCGCTGCGGGTCGTCCTCGTGTGCTTGAGGATATCCGAAGTAGACAAGCAAGCCGTCGCCGACATACCTCGCGATATGACCATCGTAGCGGCCGATGACGCCGCCGCAGGTCTGTTGGTATGCGGACAGGAGTTCACGCAGATCCTCCGGGTCGAGCCTTTCTGAAAGAGCCGTCGAACCCACCAGATCGCAGAACATGACCGTCAGCTGCCGACGTTCAGCGTCTGATCCCGGTCTCCGCGACTCGAGCAGCTGAGTGCGAGCAGCAACAGGTTCGTCAACGCCCTCGAGTCGTGTTCCACATAGGTGGCAATACTTTGCGCCCAGCGTTAGCGCTGCATTGCAGCTCGGACACAAGCGTTCTATCCTCGTTCCGCATGCGACGCAGAACCGGGCATCGGTCGGGTTTTCTTCTGCGCACCCAGGACACTTCATTATTCGCTTTACGTACGAAACGAAACGTGTAGTAGTTAGCAACGAGTATGGTCGTGTTTGAATGGGGTAGCAATTGATCGTCAAAGGTAGCGCTATCGCCTTGGTTCCCAAGGCGTCTAGGCGAAAGTTTCCCGGTGTCATGTACTGACGATGGGTGTCAAGACAGCTTCCTTGTTGCAGAAGAACACAGGGCGTCGCGGGTTTGCTCGTTCACGGACATTCGCCAATGCTTACCGGCGCCATGAATTTCCAGTCGGAGACTGGACGTCTGTCCTTTGTTTTATCTACCTCGCAATGCGCACTAAACAGGAGATCGTCCAATGACAGGACAGCTGAAAGGCAAAGTCGCTTTGGTGACCGGTGGAAGTTCTGGCATCGGCAAGGCGACGGCACTGGCATTTGCCAGGGAAGGCGCCAAAGTTGTAACCGCTGACTCCGCCGTCAAAGGTGGCGAGCAGACAGTGCGCAGTATCCAAGACGCTGGCGGAGAGGCAACCTTTTTTGAGGCCGACATGTCAGTCGCAGCCGACGTCGAGACCCTAATACACGATATCGTCGAATCCTACGGCCGACTGGACTGTGCGTTTAATAACGCCGGTATCGAGGGCGAGATCGGTGTCTCCACCCATGAGTATACCGAAGAGGGCTGGGACCGCGTTATCGCCGTTAATCTCAAAGGTGTGTGGTTGTGCATGAAACACGAGCTACCCGTGATGCTCAAACAAGGTGGCGGCGCCATCGTTAACACGTCCTCGATATGGGGGTTAGTCGGTGCACGAGGTGCGTCGGCCTACATTGCCAGCAAGCACGGGGTAGCCGGACTGACAAAATCAGCCGCGGTGGAGTACGCCCAACACGGCATTCGAATCAATGCAGTAAACCCTGGACCCATCCGCACCCCGATGGTCGATCGCTTCATGGCTACCATCCCAGAGTTTGAATCGCACATCACGGCGTTCGAGCCAATCGGACGGTTGGGAACACCGGAAGAAGTCGCTGAAGCCGTGGTGTGGCTATGCTCGGCTGCCTCTTCGTATGTCATCGGGCATACCATGGTGGTGGATGGCGGTTTTGTCGCACAATAGCGGGGTACGGGGGCACTCCCGAAACCGGATGTGAGAAAGGCGCACGGCGTCTGCGCGCGTTTAGCGGCCCGCATCTCCCAATGAAAGGCCGCCGCAGCACCGGACGCTCAGGGTTCTGGTTTTCGGGTAGGCCGTATGTCCGGACCTGGTCGAGAAGCGACTATTGCCGTGCACCACAGTCTTCGACTAGCTTCAGATCGCAGTTAATGTTGTTTCTAGGAAATCCTCCCGCAGAGGTTTTTCTAGAAACAGCTTGAGCTTTGGGCGTGTTAGTCAATCGGGGAGACCGGCTTCACGCAGCGCACCGATCACGCGTTCGAGCGGTGCTGGGTATTTGTAGGGTTGCCTCTCGGCGTAAGCCGAAAGACGAAACCCAGGGTCGGTCATAATGATTTCATCGGCCGTCGACTGCGCGTGGTCATGCTCATCCGCCAGCTCGTAGTCGCTGCAGAGGATCAATCGGCCATCATTCTTTTGCGGGTCGAGCCGCACGGATTCCTTCGCGGCCGCGATCGAGAGCTGCACTTCACCGCAATCTCTGTACGCAGTTGCGAGCACATTGATCATCCAGGCGGGGTAGACGCGTTCTAGCTGAATGGCCTCCCGAACGCTCTTGACGGCCGCCTGGGCATCGCCGCAATAGTTGAGCACGAGCCCAAGCAGACCTTGTGCCAGCGGACAGCTCGAACGCAGCTCGGCCCCCTTCGAGCAGATCGCAAGTGCCTCATCGTACTCGCCGTCGAGAAGCTGCAGATGCCCGAAGACCGCGTGACCGATACCGTTGTTGTCTTCGTACTCCATGGCCCTTTGTGCCCAGGTGGAAGCCTGCTCGAGCGAACGTGGCGAAGGGTCTGTCCAGCCAAAAAAGGCATCCAGCCAATGCGTGACCGAGACGTTGCTCGGCCCCAACACGGAGTCCGGCTGCACGCGGTACAGCTCTTCGAACAGTTGCCGCGCGGCCGCGTTGTCCTCCTTGTTACCCTCGTAGAGGTGACTGCTGCCGCGATAGTAATACTCGCGTGCCTCGGCGCTGGTGAGCTTCCCAAACCAAATTCTGCCGACCTCGCTGTTCAAGAGCTTTAGATTGAGCGCTGTGATGACCTCCTCGGTAATCTCGTCCTGCAATTTGAAGACGTCCTCTAGGACGCGGTCGTAGCGTTCCGCCCATATGGTCTGCTTGGTGTTCACATCGCTTAGTTGGACCGTCGCGCGGATGCGTTCACCGGCTTGTTGGACGGCACCCTCCAAGACGTAGCGAATACCCAGCTCCGCCCCCGCCAAGGTGGCGGAGACGTCTTTCTCCCGGTAAGCGTTGAGCGCGGGGACGTTGACCAAGAACAACCCGGAAAGCTGTACCAGCGTTGCTTGAATACCGAATCTGATGCCATCGGCGAGATAATCCTGGTCCGGGTCGGACCCCAAGCTCTTGAAAGGAAGGATCGCGACTGAGGGTTTGTCGGGGAGTGTGAACTCGAGTGGGGATGAGTCGGGCGCGGTGTTCGCCGTGTCCGGTGTCGCCGCAAGCCAGTCGCGGTTGATGACCCGGTATGCGTGCACAGCGTCTGTTATGTTCTTGAGTGCTTGCTCCCCCAGGTCCTCGTAATCGAGGTCGAGTTTCTTCCCAACGGCAGTGCGCACGGCCTCGGAAATACAGATCCCTCCGGGGGCGGCGAGACTCTCCAGCCGCGCGGCAATGTTTACGCCTTCACCGTAGATGTCATTACGGTCCTCGATCACATCACCAAGGTTTACACCGATTCGAAACTGAACCTTGCGTTCGTCTGGAAGGTGCTCATTGAGTTTGTTCAGCGCATCCTGGATGGCGACCGCCGCCGACATGGCATCGACGCCGGCGGCAAATCGGGCCAGCACCGCGTCACCCGCATAGTGCATGACTTGGCCACGGTGGGATTCGATGGTGGCGGAGACGAGGTCCAGGTAGTCGCTGAGACGCCGGTGAGTCGCGTCCTCGTCCTCACCCGTCAACCGGCTGTAGCCTGCGACATCGGCGTACAGTATCGCGGCGAGCTTTCTTGGCAGGCGTTCCTCGGTCACCATCTTGACCTCGACTGCGCGAATGCAAGCTAGCATGTTACTACGCCGCCGGCGATCGTTCTAAAGTCGGTCGAGGAGCGGCGCAATTGACCGGCATTGGGATGAGGACTAGCCTACCGGCTTAGCTGCCGTACCCTGGCCCAGCGGGGAACTCGCCATGGAGTGTCCGCAATGCCACGCTGAGAATGTGGCCAACGCCGCCTTCTGCGATGAATGCGGCGCGCGCCTGGAATCTCGATGTGCGAACTGCGGCGAATCGAATCGGCTGGGCGCGCGGTACTGCAACCAATGCGGCGCGTCACTTGCTTCGGGTGGAATCGAGCTCGAGACCAGCGCTGAGGCCCCCTGGGGCTACACCCCAGAATATCTAGCGGACAAGATCCTTACCTCCAGGGAAGCGCTGGAGGGCGAGCGGAAACTTGTCACCAATCTCTTCGCAGACCTGAAGGGTTCCATGGAGCTTCTCGCCGACCGGGACCCCGAGGAAGCGCATGCGCTTCTAGACCCGGTGGTGGAACGCATGATGGACGCGGTCCACCGCTACGAGGGCACGGTAAACGAGGTGCGAGGTGACGGCATCATGGCCATATTCGGCGCGCCTGTGGCCCACGAGGACCACGCGCAGCGGGCGTGCTATGCGGCACTGGAGATGCAGGCCTCAATCCGACGATACGCGGACGAAGTCATACGCACCCATGGGGTGAAAGCCCGGATTCGTATCGGCCTCAACTCCGGTGAGGTTGTTGTCCGTGCAATCGGCAGCGATCTGAGAATGGACTACGCCACCGTGGGTCAGACAACTCACTTAGCGGCTCGAATGGAGCAGTTAGCCGACCCGGGGAGCACGCTTCTTACGGCGAATACGCTAAGGCTGACAGAAGGATACATCGAGGTGAAGGCTCTGGGGCCAGTGCCGGTGAAGGGGCTATCGGCACCGGTCGAGGTCTACGAGTTGCTCGGCGCGGGGCCGATTCGGTCTAGACTGCGCGCTGCTGTTGCACGCGGGTTGAGTCTGTTTGTTGGACGTGATGCAGAGCTCGAGCAAATGCACCGGGCACTCGAGCAGGCGCGCAGCGCGCACGGCGAGGTCGTCGCCATTGTCGGCGAAGCGGGGGTGGGCAAGTCGCGGCTGGTATGGGAGTTGATACATTCCCGCCCTACCGAGGGCTGGCTTGTGATCCAAGCAGGCTCGGTTTCTTACGGAAAAGCGACTCCATATCTGCCGATCGTTGATCTACTCGAGGAGTATTTCCAGATAGATAGTCATGACGACCACCGCACGGTCCGCGAGAAATTGACCGGCAAGCTGCTGACGCTCGACCGAACGTTCGAGCCGATCCTCCCGCCCTTACTGGCGCTGTTGGACGTACCCGTTGCAGATGACCGCTGGAATGCACTCGGCGCAGGTGAGCGCCGTCAGCGGACATTGGAGGCGGTCAAGCGGATCCTGCTCAGGGAGAGTGAGGTTCAGCCACTGCTGGTTGTATTCGAGGATCTGCACTGGATCGACAGCGAGACACAGGCGTTGATCGATAGCATGGTGGAAAGTGTTCCTACTTCGAGGGTGTTGCTGATGGTCAACTACCGCCCAGGGTATGAGCACCGGTGGGGCGCCAAGACCTACTACACGCAGCTCGGACTCGAGCCACTGCCGCCGGCGAGCGCGGCGGCCTTACTGAACGCACTGCTCGGGAGCGATGCGAGTCTTGGCCCGGTAAAGCGCTTACTCATTGAGCGCACGGGGGGCAACCCCTTTTTCTTGGAAGAAAGTGTACGCTCGCTGGCGGAGACGAGAGCGCTCGTTGGGGAGCCGGGTGCTTACCGGACGGACGTACCAGGCGACATCCTGAGCATACCGTCAACGGTGCACGCGGTACTCGCGGCGCGGATCGACCGGCTATCCCCGCCGGCGAAACACTTGCTTGCAACCGCCGCGGTCATTGGAAAAGTGGTCCCCTTAGCACTTCTGCAGACTGTCAGCGACCTGGACGAGCTTGCGCTACGCCGGAGCCTTGCTCAACTGCAGGAGACGGAGTTTCTGTACGAGACGGCGTTGTACCCGGAGCTCGAGTACACATTCAAGCACGCGCTTACGCAAGAAGTGGCCTACGGTACGTTGCTCACCGAGCAGCGCCGCGAGCTCCACGCACAAATCGTGGGTGCCATCGAGAGAGTCTATGCAGATCGATTGGCGGAGCAGGTCGAGCGGCTGGCGCATCATTCCTTTTGGGGCGAGCTGTGGGAGAAGGCAGTCGGCTTTCTCCGCGAAGCAGGTGCCAAGTCAGCGGGGCGTTGCACCTATCCAGAAGCGGTCGGCTATCTCGAGCAAGCCTTGGTTGCTCTTGGCCATCTTAGCGAGACCCACGAATCGCTGCAGGAGGCGATAGACCTACGCTTTGCTCTACGAAGCGCACTTCAGGCGCTCGGCGAGCACGAGCGCGTGTTCAAACATCTTCGTGAGGCGGAAGTGCTGGCCGCTACGCTTGGTGACCAAGACAGACACGGTTGGGCATTGGCCTATCTCAGCCAGTATCTTTGGCGCATGGATGACCCGAGTCGGGCGGCGCAGTCGGGTGAGCGTGCACTGGCGATTGCATCGGCGCTTGACGACTTCGCGCTGCATGTCGTCGCTCACTTTTTCATGGGTCAAGGTTACTTCAATATTGGTGACTACTCGTGTGCAATCAAGCATTGCGCTCGCAGTGCAAGTGCTCTGGTGCGCGAGCATAGATACGACCGGCTGGGTCTTACCGGGTTGCCTTCGGTGCTTTCCAATACCTTTCTCGGTTGGTCCCACGCGGAGCTTGGTCAGTTCGAAGAGGCAGTGGCGTGCGCCGAGAAGGCCATAGATCTCGGCGATGCCGTGAACCACCCCTACGATATGGCCGCCGGTTACCTCGCCTTGGGTCATATTCAGCTTCTTCGCGGACAGCTCGATGACGCTATTCCGACGCTTGAAACCGCCGTCGGCCTTTGCCGCTCGGGTGGCCTCAGCGTAACGCTACCAACGGCTACGGCCGTGCTGGGCCTCGCTTACGCACTGCGCGGGCGGGTGGAAGAATCCTTAGTGCTCATGGAGGAAGGTGAGACGGGCATTCCAGAAAGCCGAATCCTCATCTTCGACACGTCCACCGCAAATATCGCTCCGGCGACCGTTCACCTGGTCGCTGGGAGAGTCGCCGAAGCAGCGAGATCGGCCACGCGCGCCTCCGAACGTTCTGCCGCGCGTGGCTTCCGCGGCAATGAAGCCTGGATCTCGATCGTACAGGCCGAAATCGCGAATGTGTGCGTTCCGACCGATAGAGACGAGAGGGAGACCCGGTACAAACGGGCGCAGCAGCTTGCCGATGAAGGTGGAATGCGGCCACTCGCGGCGCATACGCATTGCGGTCTGGGAGAGCTCTACCGCGAAACCGGAGATATGAAGCTCGCCGAGGAGCATTCGCTACGCGCGCACACGCTTTTTCGCGAAATGAACATGACCCCGTGGCTCACGCGGGCGCATATCCGGCCCACTGCCCCAATCGACAGATGATGCCGAATGTTCGAAGGTTCTTCACCAGCGTGCGCCGCCGGGGGCCATGTGTTCCCGCGGCAATAGAATGTTGAATTTCGCGCGGATCTGCTCGTCTATTCTCGCATCGACATGGTCGGGGTACTCGTTGGCCAGGATCTCCCGCACACGCCGCTTAGCGGGTTCCCTCACGTCCTCGGCCCCTTGTTCTTCCCATTCCAGCGGTGTGCTACGGTCGCCGATCTCCGGATATACGTAGTCGCGTTCCATGCCGCGCAGGGTTTGCTCGTGACCGAGAAAGTGCCCGGGACCATTCACCACATCTTTGATGACATCGAAGGAGAGCGTGTCGTCGTTGACCTCGATACCGCGCACCGTTCGCAAGATCGCACCAAGCACGTCGTTGTCGATCACGTAGCCTTCCAACGAGGTGCCAAGCAGACTCGCCTGCATGCCTGCGCATTCCTGCACCATGTTGGAGCCGGCGTGACACGCCAAGGTGATCGTGTAACCTTTCTCCGCACCCGACTGCGCATCGGGGATCTTCGCATCCGCCATGCCGGCCGCGACGCTGCCGGGGATGTCATAGAAATTCGCCATCTGCGCGCAGGCGGCCATGAGCAAGGCTTGCTCACCGCTCCCGCCGCTCATCGCGCCGGTGCGCAAGTCCGAGACAAACGGCCATGTCGCAAATATCGGGCGGCAGTCCGGGTCGATGAGATGTGCAAACACGAGACCCGCCAGCACCTCGGCGACGGCTTGCGCCACCGAGCCCGCAAGCGCCGATGGACCCGTGGCACCGGCTTGCCCGGCGGAAACGAGCAATGCAGGCATCCCAAGCTGTACCGCCATCTCCAGGCAGCGGCAGGACTCTTCCGCAAAACGCATCGGAGGCACGACGTGGCAACAGGAAATGGTGCAAAAGGGTCGTAAGCGGAAACGCCCTTCACCGCCAAGCGCGATGTCGAACATGGCGACGGCGCGCTTTAGATGGGCGGGCTCGACAAAGCTGCAGCCGATGTGTTTCGCCGTGCCTTGCATACAGGCATACGCCGTGTTGATGTCGAGCGACTCCTCATCGGGTATATCTCTCGCGACGACAGAGCGCCAGTAAAAGTGAATGTTGTCCAGACGGTCGACCAGACGCGCGATGTCGTACAGATCCGAAAGTGTGGATTCGCGATAGCGGCCAGTGTGGAAGTCGATGATGTAGGGTGCCGCACCGCCGGTGCCGCAGTACACATGCTGACCGCCAAGCTCCATGTCGTGCTCAGCGGTTTGACCTGGGAGCACAAAGCTTCGTTTGGTGCGCGCAATAACATCCTCGACCAGGGCCGCGGGAAACAACAATCGGCCATCGTCCGTTTGGCGACCGCCCGCTTGGGTCACGCGTTCGACCATGGAGGGGATCGCCTGCGCCATGCCCACCTTCTGGAGCAGGTCGAGAGCCGTGCGATGTATACGCTCCATGTCGCGTTGCTTGAGCGGAAGATAACGACCGCCCTCTAGTCCGGGTCGGATTGCACGCAGCTCTCTCGCAGGGGGCTTCGCGCGTAGCGCACGCTTTGCAGCACGGGCCCCACCTCGTCTTACACGCCTAGGCGTCTGTACCATTGGCCTGACTCCTTCGCTCGGCTCGCTGCGCGTATGCTTGGCACGGCCTCAATTCTGACCGAGAATAATCATGGTTCGCAATTGCCTTTAGTCAGACCTTCTGACCCTGCCAGTTGGCCGTGGTGCTGTGTCCCGCCCTGTCCCTCGAGTCGTTCGCAATAGCCGAGATAAAACCCGACCTCATAGCCGCGAGCCGCCTCGAAGAGGGCTTGCGTGTCGGGGTCCGGCATCGTGGCTTCAAAGAAGCTAGCCACTTCCACCGGGTCTTCTAAGTGGCAGCGTGGCCGATGTGGACGTACGCTATTCACCCTTCCCAAAACACAAAGCGGGGACTTCGCAATGAGAACACCTGGGCTGTCTGTGTTGTTTTTTCTCGCACCCATGCTGGGACTCTCAACGAACGTACAAGCTCAATGCAGTCCCGAAGCCTGGCAAGAGTGTGAGGGGAAACCCTGGGTCATCGGGAAACCGGAAACGCCGATTGGCGAGCGCTGGTGGCCGAACCCGCTGTGGGGCGCCGGGGACGAGGCGGGTTCCACCAACTGGTACACCAAGACCGACGTCGTGATGCGCGCCTTGGCCGAGGCCGATAAGGGCAAGGTGTACAAGCTGGGACGACCCTACGAGCGTGGAATTCCCACGTTCAGCAACAGAGTTTTCGAGCTCAAGATGCCGAGCAAGGGTTCTGGTGGACCCGCTGGCGCAAATGCGATCTTGTACAGAGACGAGATCGTCACGAGTGAGATTGGCCAGGTTGGTACACAGTTTGATGGTATCGGGCACATCAGTGTGGCCGTAAACGGCGTGCAGGACCCGAGCCATGTGCGCTATTACAACGGCTTCAAGGCGTCCGAGACGGTCACCGAACACGGTCTCAAGAAGGTCGGTGTAGAGAAGCTTCATCCCATTGTTGCGCGGGGTGTGTTACTCGATATCGCTACTGCCAAAGGCGTGGAGATGCTGGACAAGGGCTATGTCATCACCCGGGCCGATGTTGACCTAGCGCTGAGCAAACAGGGTATGGCGGGCTTCGAGTTCAAGCCCGGCGACGGCGTCTTTTTCCATACCGGCTGGGGAAAGCTGTGGCTGGTAGATAACGACACCTTTAACTCGGGGGAGCCGGGGATCGGGATGGAAATCGCAAAGTGGTTATCCGATGACGTCCAAGCGGGGGTCGTCGGTGCCGATACCTGGGGAACGGAAGCAGTGCCCGGGGAGGATCCCGCGTGTGCATTCTGTGTGCACAGCCACCTGCTCACACGTCACGGCATAGTCAATCAAGAGGTGATGTACTTGGATGAGCTAATCAGAGACCGCGTGTACGTATTTGCATATATCTATTCTCCGGCGCCGATCGTCGGCGCTACGGGGTCTCCGGGGGCGCCAATTGCTATCGACTAACATAGTCGACGGGAGAGTGTTGGGCTTGTCGTCTTGAGCGTCTTATCGCTCGGGGTGGTGAGCTACGCGGTCGCCGTGCATGGCTTCTTGGCCCCGGGTTTGTTTGTGCACCCGGACATGCGCGAGATGTTTGAGGCCATTTGATCCGCAGCGCGGCGAGGTCTGCGTCGCGCCGGGTCCCCACCAATCTGGGCACATCGCTTATCAGAGTCTTGGTCATCGGTATCGTGATCTTTTTGGCCCGATAGTTAACGTTGTTTCGAGGAAATCCCTCCGCGGAGGTGTCTTAGAAATGACTTTAGCTTTGACTTGTGTATGGCCGCGCTGAAGGTCAATGACGAACCGCGTAGAACAGATTCACCTGGCTCCTGATCCCCAGAACCTCGAAGCGAGTAAAGCCGGCTTCGCGGATCAGTTGCTCGGTGCGCGCCGGTCCCATGCAGGTGCCGAGCCCGGGACCTCCGTGCGCCAGGGACTGGGTCATGCAATGAAAAACACTAAAGCCGTAGAACATGGTCGCGACCGGGTTGTGGTTGTCCTCGAGCCGGTCGGCCACCTTGGGTTCGATAACCAGCAGCACACCGTTTGGCTCCAGCCGGGTCTTTAGCTCGCCCAGCGTCTGGAGCGGTGCGGCGAAGTCATGGACGCAATCACACGCGGTGATCAAATCGAAGCGTTCGGTGGGTGATAGCTTCGCGGCATCGCGCGCAAAGAAGCTGACACGGTCTTCCAATTCGGCGCTCGTGGCGTTTGCGGTGGCCTGCTCAACGGATTGCAGGTCGAGGTCGATCCCTGTGAAACGCGAGGCGGGAAAGGCGCGTGCCAACGCGAGACAGACGTGGCCCGTGCCGCAGCCAACGTCCAGCACCCGCGCCCCAGTCTGGAGCCGTTCCACAACCTCGGGCAGCGCTTTGAGCCAGTAGCTCGCAAAGCGGTGCTCGTAGTTGCCGCGATTGACTAGGTCGAGTGCGAGCACGCCTTCCTCGCCATAGTCGTCGAACGGGACCCCGCCACCGACGCGGAATGCCTCGGCAACCTGCGGCGCCACGCCGAGCAGCACCGGGGCCATATAGAACAACCCACCCGCGAAATGGTCCGTGCCATCGGAAGCGAGCAGGTACGCGTGCTCTTCGGGCAGGGTGAAGGTCTCCTCACTTGGCGCATATTCGAGGTACCCCGCGCAGGCCATGCCCTTGAGCCACTCCTCAACATAGCGCGCTTGCAGTCCGGAATCGGCGATGATCTGCTCGATGGTCAGCGGCCCTTTCCCCGACATGCACCGGAACAGCCCGGTTTTGATTCCCACGTAGCCGAGTCCAGCCGCCATGGCGCCGGCCAGATCGTTGAAGATCTGTGTGGTAAATGCTTTTGTCTTGTCTTTGTCCATAGTGGACTCCCGTTGGAGCGGTCGTCGTTTAACCCCGTAGCCGGCTCGATTTGACTTCAATCGACCGCCTCCACAGGGGGAATGTGGTTAATCGAAATCACCGTGTTCTGGTTCCCATGCACGAACGTGCTGTTTAGACTGAACCGCGGGTGATGGCGACAGAACTCCGGTGGCAAGATGCTGCTGGTTGAGTCACGCAGGGTCGTCAGGAGGCCGGCGGGGACCTCAACGCAGAGCTCGATGTGTGGGTATAGCACGATGAATGTAGATGCGCTTTTGTTTGACGTTGGTGGAACGGTCTTCGACTGGCGTACGGCCGTGATGGACGCGTTGCAAAGGGCCGAGTCCGACGGGCTGCGTAAAACCGACCTCGAACGCTTCGGCGAGTATTGGCGCAAGCGGTCGTTGGTCGAAGCGCAAGACATGGCGGATGCAATGGTGCCCCGGCGTCCGTTTGACGCTGTGCTCGCGCATTCGCTGGACCAGACCTTATCCGACCTTGGAATCTTCAGGATTTCGGAGACCGACCGCAAAATGCTTCTCGCGGCATGGGAATACATGCCCGCATGGCCGCGGGTGCCCGGCGCGCTCGCCCGGCTTCGCGAGAAGTACTTCGTCGCACCGCATACCATCCTAAGCCTCCGTGTCGCCGCCTTTAGCTCCCGAAACGCGGGCTTGACCTGGGATGCGATTATAAGCTGCGACGCCTTGGGGGCGACAAAGCCAGACCCCGGGAGCTATACACGCGCGCTCGCCGTCATCGGGCGCCCGGGACCCCGTGTTTGCTTTGTCGCGGCGCATCCAAGCGACCTTCGCGCCGCACGCGCACACGGGATGAAGACCGCTTACGTCGTCGCCCGGCTGCATGACTACGGCGACGATTACGAGGACACGGGTTTCGCTAGTGAGTTCGATGTGGTGGCGGATGACTTCAACGATCTTGCGGACCGACTCACATGAGTCGCCGATAGTTAAGGTAGTTTCGAGGAAATCTCCCCGCGGAGATTTTCCAAGAAACAGCTTTAGCCGTGGCACGCAAGTGTAAGCGAAGTGCAGAAAGGACGTTAACGCATGCTGGATAGTTCGAGGACAGACTGCTTCTCGGACACCGGAACGGCGCAGCAATCACTTGGCGAGATGAGGGCCAATCGGGGGGCGAGGTGAAGAAGGTCGATGTCTACTGGTCCCATCAAAGCCCGTACTGCTATTTTGCGATGGACCGCATCCTTGCGCTGAACTTTCAACCGGATGTCGACGTTGTGCTTCGTCCCGTTCTTCCAGGCGTGTTGCGCATGCCGGAGATCTTTGCGGACGCGAGTGAGATCGAGCAACGCTACTTCGACCTGGACACAAAACGTACGGCCGCGTTTCTTGGGTTGCCCTATGGCGAGGCCCGGCCGAACCCGGTCGAGTTTCAGCTGGGCACGTTGTTCCGGGCGGCAAAAGAGCAACCGCGAGTGCATCGACTGTATTATCTCACCGCAGCGGCAATCGAGCGCGGGCGCGGCTGGGCGTTCTTAGACCAAGTGACACGGCTCATCTGGGATGGCGCGACTCGCGATTGGCATGAAGAGGGGACACTGGCGCCGGCGATCGAACGGGCCGGTCTTGACTACACCGAGCTACGCCGCCTGGCGGAAGAAGGTGCGAACGCTTTTGACGCTGAGCTTGCTGCCAACCATGACGCGCTCTTACAATCGGGGCATTGGGGCGTGCCAACCTTTGTCTACAACGGCGTCCCCTTCTTTGGTCAAGACCGGTTTGACCAACTGCTGTGGCACATCGACGCAGCCAGGGTTAGCCCTACGACTCCTTTTTTGCCACAAAGGACACTCTAAACTCCGCCCCGGGTTCCCGGTTCACCACATCGAGCTTGGCCTTCATCGTCACCGCTAGCTCGTGCGCCAGCGCGAGCCCTATACCCGTACCGACCGTCTCGCGGGTCAGCTCGTTCTCCGAGCGATAAAACAGCCTGAAGATCTTTTTCATCTGGTCCTTCGCAATACCGGGGCCGTAGTCGCGCACGCTAAACTCGATGGTGCCGTCGCTCAAGCGACGACAGTTGAAGTCGATGGTTTTGTTCTCGGCTTTGGACGAGAACTTCAGGGCGTTGTCGACCAGGTTGATGATAATCTGGCTAAATCCATCGGCGTCGACATCGATGACGCTTTGAGCGGCTTTCGCCTCCGTTCTTGCATTCAACGCAAAACCCGCGCGCTCGATCTGGGAGGAAATCTTTGACTTGGCGTTGTCCATCAGCTCGGCAACGGTCATGGGTTTCATATCGACGTGCACGTCGTTACGGGTCATGCGCGCTAGCTGCAGAACATTGGAGATCAGACGCGAGAGACGTTCGCTCTCGTCATGGATGTAGTCGTAGTACGTCTTCTTTTTCTCCTCCGTGGCCCAACCCTCGCGGAGGATCTCGCCGTACATACGAATGGAGGTGAGCGGTGTCTTCAGCTCGTGGCTGACGGCGGAGACAAAATCCTGTTGTTGCCGCGCGAGCTCGGTCTGGCCGGCCACCAACCGATAGATCAAATAAAAGCCCCCCACCAGCACCAGGCCCAGGATGACCGCCATCCAGGTGATGACAGTCGCACCGGGTCCGGAGGGAAGCCGGTTGATGCTGAAAATCATCTCGAGGTTGCTCAACGGGTTGGACAACCGCGTTTGATACAGCAAGGCCCCACTCAGCTCCGCGGCGCTGGTCAAGTATCCCCGTGACACGCTCCCGGAGAAGGCAGAGATGACATTGCCGTCGTAGGCGATGATGAGGTCGCTCATCTGCGAGAGCGCGGTCGCATCAAACGCCGACTGAGCCACGCCTTGCAAGAAGGGCTGCTGCTCGATCACGGCGCCCTGTATAAAGCGCTGCCCGTCGCGCCACACTTTGCGGTACAAGACGAAGTGCTCGTCGTCGAGCAGGCTGAATTCAAAGGGGTCCAGCTCGCTTTCGAAGGTACGAATCGGGACGCGCGCCTGTGCCTGCGCCCGAAGCGGTGCATCGGCTTCGTAGGACTCCTCGGCGAGTGACATGATGCCCTGCTCGGGCAGCGCGCTGCTCTCCTTGCGCGCACGTTTCTCGGGAGCCGCTGTCAGCTCGCGTTTCAACAGGTCTTGGGGCTTTGATTGGTAGCTGCGGTCCAGCTTCAAGTCCTCGACTCGGCCCAGCTTGCCGATGGCTTGACGTTGCTTCTCTTCCTCGGGCAGTGTTGCCTTGAGCCGGTCAAAGGCCGACTGCGACAGCAACGCTTCACTTGCTTGTTCGTCCTTGCGCACTGCTTGCGCCTGATTGCGCGCCGCGAAAGATTCCTCGGTATCCTCATCATCGGCCGGTGCCAGCGCGCTCGCCGCGGGGAGCGCGGCGTGCGGCTCAGGCCGGGATGTGTCCGCGAAGCCGGCGCTGCTATCCGTGTCGGTCGTGCTCTGCACTAGGCGGTTTTCACTCAAGATCTGTCTAACCCGCGTCTGTAAGGCTAGACGCTGGTTGAGCTCGACTTCGCCGATACCGTAGACCTGCGGTGCAAGGTCCGTTGGAGGTAACAACGGTGTGCTGAACACGCCGAGCGCATCGACTTGAAAGTACGCAATCAGCCCGGGGACGCTCGAGGTCACCGGAAACGCCGACAAGGGTGAGCGCTGCAGGAAATTGACGGCGGGGTCGCCGACGACATTGAGAAATGAGTAATCCGTGAAAGACCGCGCTTCTTCTTTCTCAATGAGGCGGCGGAACCGGTCGTCTATACGGGACGATAGCTCCTCGGCCAGAACCCGGTGCTGGTGGAAGGCTTCCCATTTCAGTTGACCAAAAGCCTGATGGACCAGAATGCCGCTCGGTATCGCGAGGGACAGAAAGAAGAGCGCTAGGCAAAGCCGCAAGCTTTTCTTGCTCGAGCCAAGCATGGATCGTCGCTTTGGCATTAGTCCGTCAACAAGCGGTAACCCGCACCGCGAACGGTGGTGAGAAAGCACGGTGTTTTTGCATCGGGCTCGATCTTGCGTCTCAGCTTGGCGATGTGGATGTCTACGGTACGGGTTTCGAGGTCCAGTCCCTTCGCATACCCCCAAACTTTATTGAGCAGCTCCTCGCGCGATACCGCGCGTTCGGAGTTCGCAGAGAGATATTGCAGGATCGCGACTTCACGCCGGGTAAATGTTAAGGACTCCTCGCCGCGCCGCCCGGAGAGCGTCTGGCTGTCGATCTCGACCTCGTCGCCCAGACGAATGTGAGTGTCCATCTCAACGGCGACCCGCGCGCGGCGCATCACGGCCTGAATACGAAGTACCAGCTGGGAGACCGAGAAAGGTTTTGCCACGTAGTCGTCGGCGCCCAAGGCCAAGCCCTGGATGATGTCCTCGTCGCTGGTCTTGGCGGTCAGCATGATGATCGGCTGTTCCCGGTTCTCTACCCGGACGCGGTTACAGATTTCAAAGCCGTCGATACCGGGCAGCATGACGTCGAGCAGCACCAAGTCGAAGTCACCGCTCAAGGCTTTGCGCAACCCGTCATTGCCGTCCGCAGCAAAGTCGACCTCGTAGCCGTGGTATACCAATACGTCCATGAGGCCGGTACGGATGGCCTCTTCGTCCTCGATGATGAGAATACGGATCTTGCGTTGCATAGTGATCTAAAGCCTAACAGGCCAGCACCACTTGGCTATGTAAATCTTTTGTAAATTCCCGCCGCGAGCTTTTACCAAAGTCTGTCTACAGCCAAACGCGTCCCCTGCCTAGACTCGTTCCCCATCGAGCTCAACCACAACAGGAGACAAGCACCATGGCACTAGTTACCCGAGTATCGCGACTCTTCCGCGCCGATTTAAACGCCGTCCTCGACCGCATCGAGGAACCCGACGTCCTGCTCCGCCAGGCGGTCCGGGAGATGGAAGAGGAGTTTGCCGCCGACGAGCAACGCGCAAAGCTCATCAGGCACGAGCGCGAGCAAATTGAAGCGCGTACGGGCGAGATAGGACAGTCGCTTGGCGATATCGAAGAGGAGCTGGATGTCTGTTTTGCGTCCGAGAAGGATGAGCTGGCTCGCGTATTGATCAAACGAAGGCTGGAAGCCGAACGTCTTCAGAAACACCTGGCGCGCAAAGCCGAGGTCTTGCAACAAACGCTCGCGGGTCTGGAAACGCGTCTCACGGAAAACCGGGCGCGGCTCGACAGCATGCGCCAAAAGGCAGAGCTGCTGAGCGAGGACAAGAGCCCCGACTACGCCGAGGACGCGTGGGGTGTACCGGACATCTCGGTGCAGGACGAGGACGTGGAGGTGGCCTTTCTTCGTGAGAAGCAACGGAGGGTCATGTCATGAGAACGCCGACCTTCTTCGAGGGGGTGATTGTGGCGATCGCCGCGAGCGTGGCTGGCGCCGCGTTGTTCACGGCGCTGGGGTTGGTGTTTCCAGCCGCGTTGGTAGTGCAACTGTTGGTTGCCGGAATCGGTCTTGGCTATGTGGTCTATTTGTTGAGCCGCAGCCGCGAGCGTGTCGGTCGCATTGCCATGCTGGCACTGTGGGCGGTTGCCGCCACCGCGACATGGTTTGTAGCACCATCGCTCACGCTGTACGTGCTGGCACATCTGGGCTTAGTCTGGGTTGTTCGGTCCCTCTATTTCTACGCCAGCGCGCTGCCCGCGCTGGTGGACCTTGGACTAAACGGGCTCGCTTTCGCGTCCGCCGTCTGGGCTGCCACCGCCACCCACAGCATCTTTCTAAGCATCTGGTGCTTCTTTCTCGTACAGGCGCTGTTTGTGTTTATCCCAAGACGCTTGCGTCGCAGCGGCCGTGCCGGGCGGCCCGAGCGCGGCGATGATGACCGCTTTCAGCACGCATACCGCGTCGCGGAGAGCGCCGTGCAAAAACTTTCTTCTGTCAACTAACCCGAGGAGATACTGCAATGAAAGCAAAACTCACCGCCGTAGCGTTGGTTACCGTCACCGCCGTGACCGTCGCAATTTATCCGAGCGTGAAGAACGTCGGGGCCGTGACACCGGTGCAGGTGCCGGTTGTCGCCCCCCAGGTCAACGAGAAGCCGCGTGTCGAGGTCGTGTTCGTGCTCGACACGACGGGCAGCATGAGCGGTCTGATCCAAGCCGCCAAGGAGAAGATCTGGTCGATCGCGAGCACCATGGGCTCCGCTCAGCAAGCGCCCGAGATCAAGATGGGACTGGTTGCGTATCGAGACCGCGGTGACGACTATGTCACCAAGGTCGTGGACTTATCGAGCGATCTCGACACCATGTACGCTACGTTGATGGACTTCCAGGCTGGGGGCGGCGGGGATACGCCGGAGAGCGTCAACCAGGCGCTCCGTGATGCCGTGCATCAGATATCTTGGAGCGAGGACCAGGACACGTACAAAGTGGTATTCCTGGTCGGCGATGCTCCGCCACACATGGACTATCGAGATGATGTGAAGTATCCCGAAACCATCGCTGCCGGGCTTGCAAAAGGTATCGTGTTCAATGCGATCCAGTGTGGTCAGGTGCATAGCACTGCCCGCCACTGGGAGCAGCTCGCGGCACTCGGGCATGGCCGACACTTCCAGGTGGAGCAGACCGGCAGCGCCGTTGCCATCAGCACACCGTTTGACGACAAGCTTGCCGCCTTATCCACGGAGCTGGATGACACGCGTCTTTATTATGGTTCCGAAGAGGAGAAGGAGAAGCAGCAAGTGAAGCTGGACGCGACTGACAAGCTGCACGCGGCATCGTCGGTTAGCTCGCGTGCGCGCCGCGCGGTGTTCAACGCCTCGCAAAGTGGTACCGCAAACTTTCTTGGCAAGGGGGAGCTCATCGATGACGTCGCCAATGGCCGCGTGGACCTCTCCGACATCGCCCCGGCTGAGATGCCGGAATCCATCAAGGCCATGGCTCCGGAGGAGCAACAGGCCGCGATCGAGGACCGGGCCGAGCGACGTCTCGAGCTGAAACGCGAGATCCAGGAAATCGCCCAGAAGCGCGATAGCTATCTGAAAGAGAAGGTGGACGAAGCGGGTGGTGTCGCCGGGTCTCTAGACGACCAGATCTACGGCGCCGTTCGTGCGCAGGCCGCAAAGAAGGGGTTCAGCTACGACGCTGATGCACCGGCGTATTGATCGGGAGACGCGGTGAGGCAAGTCAGGTCTTGTCGCGACCCTAAACGCCACATAGGACGAAGACCCGCAGATGCGGGTCTTCGCATTTTCTGGCCCTGCGCTGTTGCGGCGAAGCCATAATCGCGAGGCTGGCCCTGCGGCGTTTTGCAAATGGGTAGCGCCATGAAAAAGAAGAAGATACTTTATTGGCGCGAATCGTCAAATACGCGCTAAAAGGAAGGGCGCGATTCTTCATTACCCGCCAATCCCCTTTTCCAATGGAGCGTACGTATCAAGTGAGCAAAATTGCCATAAAGACGTGGGACGAGCTGGAGGACCGGGCGCCGGCGCACGCCTTGGTCGCGGATGTGGACCTCGTCGTCGTTCGTTTCGACGACACCGTCAGTGTGCTCTACGGGCGCTGCGCCCATCGGGGTGCATTGATGGCCGATGGCTATGTCGACGGTGACAACTTGGTCTGTGGCGTACACGCCTGGGATTACCGGCTCGATACGGGTGTTAGCGAGTACAACAACAGCGAGACCTTGCCAAAGTTTAGTGCGTGGGTCGAACAAGGCCAGGTCTGGGTCGATGAGGACGAGATCGCGGCATGGGCAAAGGCACATCCGCAGCCCTACCAGCGCGATGCGTACCAGGGCGCTTACCAAGACCCCACGGGCACGGTGGATGAGCCGCACGTCAAATTTATCCGCAAGCTTGCCGACGAGGGGTTGAGCAAGGTGGGTCACCACGGACCGGCGGCCGCCATGGGTGTGCCGCGCGACCGTCTGCCAAAATGGGATGACCTCCAGCTCGTGGTCGGTCAGCTACACAAGATGCCGTTGCTCGATGACGAGCCGGTTGGTACGGACGTCGTGGTCGGGCCCAACGCAAAGAAACCGCTGCACCTCGAGATCCCGCTGTTTGTCTCGGACATGAGCTTTGGCGCACTCTCCGAGGAGGCAAAGGTGGCGCTCGCGAAGGGTGCCGAGCTGGCGGGAACCGGCATCTGCTCGGGGGAGGGCGGGATGCTCCCCGATGAGCAGGCGGCCAACTCGCGCTACTTCTACGAGCTTGCCTCGGCGCGTTTTGGTTTCTCCTGGGACAAGGTGCAGCGGACCCAGGCGTTCCACTTCAAGGGCGGGCAAGGGGCCAAGACCGGCACGGGTGGTCATCTGCCCGGCAACAAGGTCAAGGACAAGATTGCCAAGGTGCGCGGTCTGCCGGAAGGCGAGCCGGCGGTCTCGCCCGCGCGTTTTCCCGAGTGGACCGAGACGAGCCAGTTTCGCGAGTTTGCCGGTGAGGTGCGCGAGAACACGGGTGGGATCCCCGTGGGCTTCAAGCTGTCGGCCCAACACATCGAGAAAGACATAGACGCGGCCTTGGAGGTCGGCGTCGACTACATCATCCTGGATGGCCGCGGTGGCGGCACTGGTGCCGCGCCGTTGATCTTCAGAGACAACATCTCGGTGCCGACGATCCCGGCGCTGGCCCGGGCGCGGCGGCATTTGCATAGCTGCGACGCGTCCGGTGTCACGCTGATCGTGACCGGCGGCCTGCGGCACCCGGCCGACTTCGCCAAGGCGATGGCGCTTGGCGCCGATGGCATCGCCTTGTCCAACGCCGCCATCCAGGCCATTGGTTGCTTGGGGATGCGGGCGTGTCATACCAACAACTGTCCGGTCGGTATTGCCACGCAGAAGCCACATCTGCGTGCCAGACTTCCGGTCGATATCGCAGCGGAGCGCCTCGAACGCTTCTTGTCCGCCGCTGTCGAGCTGATGACCGTGCTCGCGCGCGCGGCGGGACACCGCCACCTTCGTGAATTCGAGGTCAATGACCTGACCACCTTCAACACCGACATGGCTCAGCTCACCGGTGTCGCCTACGGCGGCGTGGTGGCGCCCTGCTGAATGCATTGGAGAAGAAAATGAGCACACAGCATTTTCCGCGGCTCGATGACACGGCCCTGGTACCGACGCGCGATGCGCTCCATGCGTACTCGCGGGTGCTCGGGCATTGGTTGAAGACCTGCCGCAGCAAACGCAAGCATTGGTGGCACGCGAGTCTTCGCCCGTCTTTGCGGGGTTTGACCACCGGCCCGATACACGCGGGGCTGAGCTTCGAGCTGGAGCTCGATGTAGTGGACAGCCGGCTGCGTGTGCGCACCTCGACAGGCGATGCGCTTGTCGAAACGTTGCGCGGGCAGCCGGCGGCGGAGCTTGCCGAGCACGTGAAACAGTTTCTCGTCGCCAAGGGTCTGGCACCTGGTGTCGGACCCGAGGGTGCTCATAACGCAGACCAGACAGAGCGCACACAGGGTTACTCCGCGCGATGCGCGCAGACGCTTGCAGCCGCATGGAACTCGGTCGGCGCTTCGCTGGTGGAGCTACGCGCTGGCATACGCGAAGAGACGAGCCCGATCCAACTCTGGCCGCATCATTTTGACCTGTCGATGCTGTGGCTGCCCGGCGACAAGATTCCGGGTCAAGACGTGGATGACGAGGAAAACGCCGACAAGCAGATGAACTTCGGGTTCACCCTGGGCGATTCGGTCATCCCGGAGCCCTACTTGTATGTCACGGTGTACCCCTTACCCGATGCGCTGCCGGAGCTACCGCTGCCGCCCGGGACGGCCTGGAACAACGACGGGTTCACGGGCGCGCTGCTCAGCTACGGCACGCTTGCGAAAAACCACAACCCGAATGCGTACCTACAGCATTTGTGGACCACCTTGCTTGCCGCCGGTCGTGCACACATGACCACCAACGACCGCTAGGACACAAACGATGAACACACAGGAAGAATCACTGGAGTGGTTCCGCGTCGCCGCCGCGGACGCGCTCACCGAAGGCCGGGTCAAGACCGTGACCGCGGGGACCGTCTCGCTCGCGCTCACACACATCGACGGTGAGTTCAACGCCATGGACAACCGCTGCCCGCACCAGGGCGGGCCGCTTGGCGAAGGCTCCATCGAGGTCGGCAGCGACGGTCAGTGTTGGCTGCGCTGCCCCTGGCACGGCTGGGATTTCGACCCGAAGACGGGTTTAGCCCCGGGCGGACACAAGGACAGCGGACAAAGGCTCTATCCGGTCGAAGTCCGTGAAGACGGCATTTATGTGGGGCTTGAACCCGAGGCGCCGCATGCAACCACGGTCACCGATGTCATGGCCGAAACCATGACCAACTGGGGCGTGACGACGGTGTTCGGCATGGTGGGGCACTCCAATCTCGGTCTCGCCGACGCGCTGCGCTTACAGGAGAAGCAGGGCCGCTTGGCCTACTTCGGTATCCGGCACGAGGGTGCCGCGGCCTTTGCGTGCTCCGGCTACGCGAAGCTGACGGGGAAACCGGCCGCGTGTCTGACCATCGCGGGACCGGGCGCCACGAACCTGATGACCGGGCTTTGGGACGCCAAGGTCGACCGCGCGCCCATCTTGGCCTTGACCGGTCAGGTGGATGCGCAGGTGCTTGGCCCGGGCGCTTTCCAGGAGATCGACCTCGCCACCGCATTTGCTCCCGTGGCCCGATTCAGCCAGACCGTGTTGCACACATCCAAGCACGCGGAGCTGATGACGCTTGCCTGCAAGAACGCCATTGTCGAGCGCGATGTCGCACACCTCATTTTCCCGGACGACGTGCAAACCTTGCCGGCGAACTCGGCCAAGGCGTCGGGTCCTGGCGGGCGCGTGGGTGATGCGGCTATCGCGCCGCCCGAGGCTGTGCTCGGTGATGCGGTGTCGCGGGTCCAAGGCGCCGAGCGTCCGATTGTCATCGTCGGTTACGGCGCGAGGGATGCGATGGACGATGTCATCGCGTTTGCCGAGCGTGTGCACGCGCCGGTCTTGACCACCTTCAAGGCAAAAGGCCAGATTGCCGACGACCATCCGCTGGCCGCGGGTGTTCTGGGCCGCTCGGGCACACCCGTCGCAAGCTGGTTTATGAACGAGTGCGACCTCATCATCGCCTTTGGCGCGTCGTTCTCGAACCACACCGGCATCACACCAAAGCGCCCGATCATCCAAGTCGATTTCGACCGCATGACCCTCGGCAAATTCCACGGTGTGACGGTCCCTGTTTGGGGCGAGATCGGTGTGACGGCCAGACAACTCACAGCCCGGCTTGCGGACACCCAAGGCCAGGTCGACCAGCGCCCGGAGCTCGCCGAGCGGTGGGCGATCTGGCGCGAAGAGAAGCGCAGCCGGCTCATTGACGACCGTAGCAACGGCTTGAACTCCTCGCTGATCTTTGCCGCGCTCAGCGCTACCGCGCCGGCGGATGCGGTGGTCGCGGTGGATGTCGGCAACAACACCTATTCGTTTGGCCGTTACTTCGAGTGCAAGGGCCAGCGTGTGTTGATGTCGGGTTATCTGGGCTCGATCGGGTTTGCCTTCCCGGCCGCCATGGGCGCGTGGGCGGCGACTCGAGACCAAGCGGACTACGCGGGCTGCAAAGTGATCTCGGTCAGCGGCGACGGTGGTTTTGGGCAGTACATGGGTGAATTCAACACGGCCGTGAAATATGACATGGACATCACCCACGTGCTGCTCAACAACGCCGAGCTTGGCAAGATCTCCAAGGAGCAGCGTGCCGGAGAATGGCCGGTATGGCAGACTGGCTTGCACAACCCGAACTTTGCCACCTACGCAAAGCTTTGCGGTGGCAAGGGCATGCGTGTGACAAAAGCGGAGCAGCTCGAGACCGCGCTTGCAGACGCCATAGCGCATTCGGGTCCGGCATTGGTCGAAATCATGAGCGACCCGGATTTGATCTAAACCGGGTCGTGGAGAGCAAAGCCATGGGTGTGACACCACCGGTGTATATGTTCGAGGCCAAGGACAAGCCGTCCCTCGCGTTATTCGACGTACCGCTTGTCGAGGCGACCGACACCAGCGTGCGTGAGTATGGGTGTCTGGTCGATGACCCGGAGGGCTTCGAGATCGAGATCGTACGCTGGCCGGCGCAGGGCTGGCGACCGGTCGATGCGGGCACCGGCGACGAGGGAGGCTGTGCGGAAGGTGTGTTCCATAGCGAATGGAAGGGCGACGTGCTCTATGGCTCGAACGATGCGGTGGCTGGGCACTATGTATTGGGGTGGTCGACCGACCCGCAACAGGCTTCGGCCGCCGCGCAGACCGTGCCGCGCGAGCGGGTCCTGCTCTGGCACATGAACTATCACCCGGACGGCGGGCAGATGTTTTACCCGATGGAGCCAAAACCCTTCGTGGTGCCGGCGGCCCTGCCCGGCGACGACCTCACCCCCGACAACGTCGTGGCCTTTTGGTGCGATGGGTCAAAAGGCTTATACATCCATCCCAACATATGGCACGACGGAGTCTTCCCGGTCCACGACTCGCAGCGCTTCAAAGACCGGCAAGGCAAGGTGCATGCGCGTGTGAGCTGCGACTTTGGCGAGGAGTTTAGTGTTTATCTTTCAGTGCCGTTAAAACGATAAGGTTGGTTCGCTCGACCGGGGCTCGTGGTAAAGAGGCTCGACTGGCTTGGCCGTGGAAATGTTTGGGCTTTTGAAATTCCTATTTTCAGGACAGGGTGTTTATACTCCGGTTTCGTGGACTTCTGGCACTTCGCAAGTCCGCGAAAAAATTGAATAACAAGCTCAAAACGACCAATCCGTAACAATTAGAAGTAGGAGGACTAAAATGTCTTACTCAAAACCGACCCATCGCGTCCGGTCAACGATGTTGGCCGCTGGCTTAGCGGCTGCAGCAACCTTTGCAACAGGTATCGTAACTGCCGAACCAATTACAGTAGTTTCCTGGGGAGGAAGCTATGGTGCGGCACAGGATGCGGCGCTTTTCAAGGATGCATCCAAAAACTCCGGCATCGCCATAAACCGGGAATCAGGGGCGAGCATGTCCAAAACCTGCCTGCAGGTTCAATCCGGCTCAGTCACCTGGGACCTGGTTGTCACCGGTTCGGGTGGTGCTGCATCTGCGGCTGCCAAAGGCTGCCTGGAAAAGATTGACTACAATGTTGTCGACGTTTCTGATTTCTATCCAAACCTCTACACCGATTACTGTGTTGGTTCGGACGTTTTCGCGACCGTGATGTCATGGAACACAGACAAATATGGTGAACCAGGTAGTCCAAACGCCCCCAAATCATGGGCTGACTTCTGGGACGTCAAAAAATTTCCCGGTACACGCGCCTACCGTGCCAACAACGTCGACGGCGCTCTCGAACCGGCACTCATGGCCGACGGTGTTCCGCCAGAGAAAGTGTATGAAGTTCTTTCAACCAAGGAAGGCATAGAGCGCGCAATTAACAAAATCCGCGAGCTAAAACCACACATCGCCGTATTCTGGGGCTCTGGTGCGCAACAGGCTCAGCTGATGAAAGATGCTGAAGTAGACATGACCACCGGTTGGAATGGCCGATTCGATAATGCAAAAAAGGATGGCGCAAAAGTCGGTTACACTTTCAATCAGGCTCTGCTTGACTACGACTGTTTCGCAATGCCTAAAGGTGCTCCCAACAAAAAGGTTGCGATGCAATTTCTTGCGGAGATATCAAAACCCGAGTACCAGGCAAACCTGCCTTTCCATATCACCTACGGGCCCACAAACAAGAAGGCTTACGATATAACAACTGCACCGAAAGAGTTGATCGAATCCCTGCCTTCACATCCCAATAATGTCCCCATGATGCTGCCCGTGAACCTTGACTGGTATGCAAAACATAGAAGCGAAGCGCTGGAGCTTTACATGGAGCTCATGAGCGAATAACAAAAACATTGTTCTGTCTGCCGGGTGGTGTAACCACCCGGCAGCCTCAGTTAAAGGGGCTCCTATTTTGGCCAGCCATCCGGGCAACGAGTCGGCGGAAACATCGACGGCACTGCCAATTCATATTCAAGCTCTTACCAAGAAATATGACCATCTTTATGCGCTCGATTCTGTAGACCTGGAGGTCAAGAGTGGTGAGTTCCTCACCCTGTTGGGACCATCTGGATCGGGGAAAACGACACTTCTGATGGCCATAGCCGGCTTCAACAGGCCGGACGCGGGAAGTATTCGTTTTGGTGAAAAAGAGATGATTCTGACACCTCCGCATCGACGCGACGTCGGAATGGTGTTTCAGAGCTATGCGCTGTTTCCGCACATGTCGGTAGCGGAAAATATCGCTTTCCCGCTAAAGCTTCGTCGTATCGAGGCAAGAGAATGTGCTGAACGGGTTGCAGCCGCACTGGCAACAGTCCAGTTATCCGATCTTGGCGAACGAAGAATAGACCAATTGTCTGGAGGGCAGCGGCAACGCGTGGCGCTTGCCCGTGCGTTCGTGTTTCGCCCACGAATCCTGTTGATGGACGAACCGCTCTCCGCGCTCGATAAAAAACTGCGTGAGCGAATGCAGATCGAGCTTAAACACCTGCATACCCAGCTGGGTGTGACCACGGTTTATGTCACCCACGATCAGCGGGAAGCCTTAACCATGTCTGATCGTATCGCGGTGATTAATCATGGCAAACTGGCCCAGGTCGATACTCCCCAAGCAATTTATAACCATCCCGCGAATTCGTTTGTTGCCGACTTCATCGGCGAGTCTACCACTCTGCCGTTGACGCGTGATGATTCGGGCAAGTTGTTTTTCGAAAACCATCTCATAGTAACAGACCCGCCCAGGGGTTCGGTTGGCGACTGGTCTCTGGTAATTCGCCCCGAACGACTGTTCGTTATCCAGGATGGGGCTAAAGCTTCTGAGCAAACCATTGTGTTCAATGGCGTGGTTCGAGACTTCGTGTTTCAGGGTGAGACGGCATTTTCGCTTATGTCGATAGGCAATAAGTACGAGCTTTCGGTTCGCTTCGGCACGAATTCATCATCATCTCAAAATGTAATGCAGCCGGGAGACCAGGTTTCCCTGGGCCTGAATCGAGAAGATGCGATCATAATCCCGCGGACCGACGACAGATGAACTTCCCGATTGAACGTGAAGTCGATACCGACCTCCTGAACGAAGAAACGCTCAGGAGTCAGGGCGTTCGAGAACAATGGATGCTGCTGAGCCTGGCGACACCAGCGGTATTGACGGTCGTGGCGATAATCCTGATCCCGGTAGGGTGGTTATTTTATCTGTCTTTTATCGGGAGCGACGGGCAACCATCGCTGGAACACTATCAGAAGATGATCGAGTACAAGTCGTACGCACGTGTATTCGTGACGACGTTTCAGGTCAGTATTCTGACAACGCTGGTCTGCATTTTGATTGGCTATCCCCTCGCTTACTTTTTGGCGATCCTACCGCAGCGGTTAGCCGGAATTTTTATGTTGGCGGTGTTGTTACCGTTTTGGACTTCGCTGTTGGTTCGCACTTACGCATGGCTTGTCTTGTTGCAGAAAAAAGGGATACTCAACGATTTCGCAATTTATATGGGTCTGTGGGAAACACCCGTCAAGCTCGTGCATAACATGACCGGCACCTTAATCGGTATGGCACACATCATGTTACCTTTTCTTGTTTTGCCTCTTTATGGATCCATGCGGAAAATTGAACGCGACATGATGCACGCGGCTGCCAATCTCGGCGCCTCGCCGATTCAGGCTTTCTGGAAGGTCTATTTCCCTTTGTCGCTTTCCGGCATGGTGGCCGGGTCACTAATCGTTTTTGTGCTGTGCCTTGGGTTTTATGTTACACCAGCGGTTCTGGGTGGCGGTCGCGTCGTGATGGTGGCTACTCAGATTACGGCAATACTCGAAAATCAATTCGATTGGGGTGCGGCAAGCGCGCTTGGTGTTGTCCTTCTGATTGCCACTCTAATTATTCTATTCACCGCTGCACGTCTACTTAAACTTGATGCCGCGCTTTTCGGTAAACACTGATATGCGTTGGTGGAAGAAATCGGCGTCGGATACCCAGGTTACCCACGGTGATCGGCTATGGCTTTATGTCGTTGCGGCGATCATCATGCTGCTTCTGGTCATTCCGACGTTTATCGTCATACCTATGTCTTTTTCTGATTCTCAGTATTTGGAATTTCCACCAAGCAATTGGTCTAGTCGTTGGTATACAGAGTATATAGAATCATCGAAGTGGATGCGGGCGACTGTTACATCGTTGCAGGTTGGGGTTCTCACGATGTTGCTAGCGACCCCGCTGGGAACGATGGCTGCCTACGCGCTTTTTGTATCCGGGCATCGGGCGGCGAGGGCAATCTTTGTTTTCCTCATCACGCCGATGATTGTGCCCGTAATCTTGATCGCTATTGGCACCTTTTATGCCTATGGGCGTGTTGGCCTAAACAATACAATTACCGGACTGGTCCTGGCCCATACAGTGTTGGCTGCCCCGCTGGTAATGATTGTTATCACAGCGGCGCTTCGGACCTATGACTTAAATCAGGAGCGCGTAGCCAGAAGCCTGGGCGCAACACGACTAAAGGCGTTTTTTGTTATCACTTTGCCGCAAATTAAATTTTCGATCGTGATCGCCGCACTGTTGTCGTTTCTCACCTCTTTCGACGAAGTTATTATTGCGATATTTGTTTCCGGCGGGTTAAACGCAACGCTTACCAAGCACATGTTCAGTGCGCTGCGCGATTTTATCGACCCGACCATCGCCGCCATTTCCACAATTATGATTCTGATTTCGACAGTACTTTTGCTGGCAACTCAATTTATCGGAAGGGGTCAAAAGTAACATTTCCAGAGTTGAACAATTAGGACGGTAGAAAGCGGCGCCGCCTTCAGCCCGAGACCGTCGAATGTCGGCTTTCGAATCGCCAAGTAGTCAAGCAACTGGCCCGACCAGTTACTTCGTGCTGTGCCAATTCCTGACGTGACTCTACAGGGCGTTGGTCGCGCCATCAGGCCCTGGCGGAATCTCTCAGGTCGAGCATTGCTAGCAGGCCATTTGCCTTGTTGAGCAGCTCCTTGCGATGGGCCAGGCCGTTCACGCCACCATTGATTCGCTTGGTCAGTCGCACGACGTCGTCCTTGTCGGCGATGTCGTTCAGTTTGTTCTTGTCCCAGAAGAAGACAGCGGAGTGCACGGCGTACTCGGTGGCCACGAGATCGGGGTCGTCGATCACCCTGTCGTCGCCAACCCATTTGGCAAACGCCTTATAGTTGTTCTTGCCGGTCAGCTGGATGAGTCCGCGGCCGCGGTACTTCCACCCATCCCCGCTGGACTCGCTGCCATTGCCCATGCGGTTACTGTAAACCCGGTTCGCGATCTTCTCGGGATTGCGGGCGTACGCTTCCGCCTCCTGCTCGGTCTTGAAGTACTTGCCGAACACGGCGCGCAGCGCTTTGGCGGAGTAGTTCAGGTTCTCCATGTCATATCGCATGCAGCCGGATTCATGCAGGACCTGAGCGAAGAAGTGTGCAAGTCGTTCTTTCGAGTCGGCGATGTTGTACTTAGGCAGCGCCCCCTCCAAGTCATCGATGTACAGCTCGGCGTCATCGGCCGATACGCCCATTTCCTTCAACATCTCAACGTGCGTTTTCATACGACCCCCGAAGTTTTAGCGGTACTGATTCCCAGAGCATTCTGCACCTTTTCGTTCGAGTATTCGACACGTGGGTGAGAAGCCACCTGCGGTCTGCGCCGACCATCCGAGTGAACATCTGCAGGTGGGGTGAGTTCAAACCCGGCACCTCAGCTCCAAACAGTCACCGCGGCACCGAGATCGCAGGACATCGGGAGGTACGTACCCACCTCACGTCGACGTCGCCCACCGCGCCAGCGTCCCACTCTACTGAGCGCACGCGCAGTTACGTGCACTTACGGCACTGAATGGCTCACGCCGCTGACTCTTCTGCCAGCTCCTTGACTTCCGGGCGTCGGCGGCGCCGGGCTCTTGCCGGGACCATGGACCGCATAGATTCCAGCTTACCAAAGCACAGCAGCTTATCGTGTGCTTCCAGGACGCGATCGGCGCGTGGATTGGGGATAGCTTTGGCACCACGGTATAGCGTCAGCACGTTGACGTCCTGTTCTGACAGTTTGGTCTCGGTAATCGTGCTCCCGATGAATTTTGACCCTTCCGGTACATAAATCTCGCTCACCCCGTAACCTTTGCTGACGGTTAGGCGCTGACGAACATCTATCTCCGGGAAATCCACCTGTGCCGAGATATAGTCAATGACAGCACCGGCGATATCCATGCCCGTGCATTTCTCGATGCCCTCCAGACCGGGGGATGAGTTGACCTCCATGATCTGCGGGCCGGTCTTGCCCTCGAGCATATCAACTCCTGCCACGCGCAACCCCATGATCTGCGCGGCGCGAACTGCTGTTTCGCTATACGCTTCAGGGAGGTCAACGGCTTCCGCCACGCCACCTCGGTGTACGTTGCTCCGGAATTCCTGGCCTTGCGCCACGCGTCTCATAGCCGCTACGACCCGATCACCAACCACGAATGCACGGATGTCCCGACCTTTGCTCTCAGCAACAAACTTCTGTATCAGGATGTTCTGTTTCTGACTCTGTAGCAGCTCGATTATCGACTCGGCCGCTTTGAGAGATTCGGCCAACAACACGCCGATGCCTTGCGTTCCTTCTATCAATTTGATGATGATCGGTGCTCCTCCGACTCGTTCAATAGACGGAAGAATATCTTTCTTGTCTCTGACGAATGTGGTCCGCGGAATGCCGATATGATGACGGCTCAGGATCTGCAGGCTGCGCAACTTGTCGCGGGAATTGGTAATGCCATGAGCAGTGTTGGCGCAAAATACATCCATCTCCTGGAACTGCCGTACCACTGCAGTGCCGTAGTACGTGATCGATGCGCCAATTCGCGGCAGCACCGCGTCGTAATGACTCAACGGATTCTGTCGGTAATACAGGTCGGGTACACCCTGCTGTAGATCAATCGCGAACTTCAGTGTGTTCAGCACCTTGGCTTCGTGATCGCGCTGAAGCGCCGCTTCCTTGAATCGACGTGTACTGTAGGACCTCGGTCCGCAGGAAAGTATCGCTAGTTTCATGTTCTGTCCCTCGACATGGCTCACCGACCATCGAGTTGCGAGCCTGGGGTGGACGAGCCGGATGGCGCGAGAGCGAAGCAGAAGTTTCGGCCGCTTCGCAGTTCGGGTGGCACGTCATTATACATGAAGCGTCTGTCAAGCGTTCTCAGATAGCCGGAATCGGAGCTTTCGCCTTATGGCGGGACGAGTTCGGGCGCCGCAGCGGTCCATACAGTAAGGACTCATGAGAGAAATCATCAGCGGAGAGCCTGTCATGGATTGGAAAATTTTCGCCACGGTGTTTGCCACGATATTTATCGCCGAGCTTGGAGATAAGACGCAGCTAGCGACTCTGCTCTATGCGGCCGATAAAGATGTGAACAAGTTATTGGTGTTTGCTGCGGCTTCCCTCGCGCTGGTGATGACGTCAGCACTTGGGGTGTTAGGGGGCTCGATAGTCGCCCACTATGTGAGCGAGCGGTCGTTGAATGTCGTAGCCGGCGTCGGTTTCATTGCAATCGGTGTCTGGATTCTTGCTCGATGATCTTCGGAGGCTCGTGGTGGAGTCTCTTCGCGATCCAATCGCAGTCACCTAATCAAAGCGAACGTCCAGTTCAAAGATAATGCGCCGCATCGCATTCGCCAACCGGGTCCTACCCTGTGCGCGCACCTTA
>CAJHYW010000037.1_pt1 | contig 34144 bp, 25 predicted proteins | sample 9198811 | NCBI WGS metagenome assembly CAJHYW01 (sample SAMEA7708378, study PRJEB35096) | sediment metagenome | biome: marine neritic benthic zone biome [ENVO:01000025]; feature: sediment [ENVO:00002007]; material: shallow marine sediment [ENVO:03000034] sea grass bed [ENVO_01000059] ...
CGCGCTCGAACAGAGGAGCGACGCGCATGAAGCGGTGGTACTGCTCATCGGTGCAGAAGTTCATCACGCGCTCGACACCGGCGCGGTTGTACCAGCTCCGGTCGAAGAGCACGACCTCGCCCGCGGCCGGCAGATGCGCCATGTAACGCTGTGCGTACATCTGGGTTTTTTGGCGCTCGGTGGGCGCCGGGAGCGCGACCACGCGGAACACCCGCGGGCTCACCCGCTCGGTGATGCGTTTGATCACACCGCCCTTGCCGGCGGCGTCGCGGCCTTCGAAAACAACCACGACTCTAAGACCTTTGTGCACGACCCAGGTTTGGAGCCGGACGAGCTCGACCTGGAGCTTCTCAAGCTCCTTCTCGAACGCCTTGCGCGACATCTTTTTCTTGGGTTTGTCATCCGCGGTTTTTGGCGCCGCGACCTTGTCTTTCGACATTCTGTATTGCCCCCCGACGTTGCCTATACTTTCGAGCGTTCGCCAATATACGTGGCGTGGCGCGTTCGAGGAACCCCTTGTCGACTCGGCTGCACGGGCCGTGACGGCAGGGGTTGTTTTTTGTGCGGCGCACAATATACTGCGCGCGCGAGCGATATGGATAAAGGACGAGCTGTGATCGACCAGGACAAACCGGTCCGTGTTTTCAAGAACTTGAAACACGGCTGCTACAGCATCATGCAAAACGGCGTCATACGTGCGTCCGCGCGTCAGGTGCGTCTCACGGATGTCGAGTTTCGCGTACGCGAGGCCGGCCGCCAGCGCATGGTGCGCGAGCGGCGCCGCAACGTCCACGCGTTCGCGGTCGGTCGGCTGTGCGATTTCGTGCACCCGAGCGAGACCCGCGAGCTGGAGGTTCTGGGCGGGCGGGGCGTGTTCTACAACCCCTACCAGTTCAGCTCCTTTGTCGACCGGGAGACCGAGGAACCGGTCAAGGTTGCAAGCATCGTACGGTTTGACGAGAACGGCGTCATTTACAAAGCTGCGTAACGCGTAGCGTTCCTATCCGAAGCCTTTGGGAACCGTGCCGTATCCGCACGGTCCCATCTACGTGTGCGTAGCCTGAAACCGGCGACAGGCAACTCCAATCCACGGTGCCGACCAGTGCGACTCGTTAGAACAGCTTTACTCGGTGGCCCCTGCGCGTATTTGAGACGCGGGCGGGCGCGGTTTGGGTGCGTATCGTTGGTTGCGGTCTTGGTGGCGGTCGCGGGCTGCAGCACGGTTCAGGTGGCCTACGACAACGCCGACTGGTTCTTGCTGCGTCAAATGAGCCGCTACATGACGCTCGACGGGGCTCAGAAGGCCGCCGCTGGCGAGCTGCTCGAAGCCCGGATGCAAACGCACAGACGCGAGGAGCTGCCCTTGTACGTCGATGCGTTGCGCACCGCGCGTGCGATGGTCGCCGACGGTTTGAGCGAGGACGAGGTCGACTGGATGTTCGAGCGCGTCGCCACGCTGTACCAGCAAACCATGCGCGGCACCATCCCGGCGATCACACCGGTGCTCGCGAGCCTGACACCAGAACAGATCGACCACTTGGAGCAGGTCCTGCGGGAGAAGAATCAGGATTTCGAGGACGACTTTATTCCCGCCTCCATGGACGAGCGACACGAAGCTCGTACCGAGCGCGCGGTCGAAGCCATAGAGCGATGGACGGGGGCCCTGTCCGATGCCCAGGTCCTGCTGGTGGCGCGCGAGCGCAAGGCAATGCCACAAACCAGCGAGGATTGGCTCGCATACAACATTGCCAAGCAGCAGCAGGGGCTGTGGCTGTTACGCGACGGCGCGAGCGAGCCCGCGCTGCGGCGCTTCCTGGAGGCTTGGTGGGTGGAGTACGCGGATATCCCGCCCGAGCTCGAGGGCAAGCTAGAGACGGCGATGGCGCGCTGGAAAACCCTCCTGGTGCAGATAGACCGTAGCGCCAGTGAGAAACAGCGCAAGCGGGCGCTCGGCAAGCTGGACGGATACATCGAGGAGCTCAGTAAGCTCGCGCAGACGGTTCAGGCTACCATTTCTGACGGTCGCGCCAGCGGTAGTACATGAGCGCTGGGGCCACGAACCAGGGTTTGCCCGTGTACAAGGGGCGCGTTGGAAAGCTGATACCGTCAAAGCCTGTCCTGCCCTCCGCCAGCCCAAGCACCTGGCTGCCTACCCGCATCCCGAGATAGCTCGCCATCGAGACGCCCGAGCCGCAGTAACCGAGCGCAAAATGGAGCCCTTGGTGGCGCCCCACGTGCGCAAGCGTGTCGAAGGTGTAGGCGACAAAACCCAGCCACGAGTGTGTCACCCGCACGTCGGCGACTTCCGGAAAGATCTTCACGAGGTCGGCGTGCAGCCGGCGGCCGCTGTTGCGGGGGTCGGTCTCACCGGTGGACACGCGGCCGCCAAAAAGGATTCTCTTTTGGTCCGGCGACGGACGGTAGTAGTAGACCACGGTGCGCGTGTCGCTGACGATCCGACCCTTTGGCATCAGACGCGCCATTTGCGCCGCCCCCATGGCTTCGGTTGCGATCACATAGCTACCGATCGGGATCACCCGACGGCGCAGCCAGGGCGTGATGGTGCCCGTATAGCCGTTGGTAGCCACCACCACGTCGCGTGCGCGCAGCCGGCCCCGGGTGGTCGTGACCAAGAAGGCCTTGCCGGCTTGTTCAACCGATGTCACGGCACAGTGGGGGACGACGCTTGCGCCGGCTGACAGCGTGCGTTCCAAGAGTCCTTGGTGATAACGGGCGGGGTCCAGTGCCGCATGCTTGGGGAACACCACACCGCCAAAGTAAGCGTCCGAGCCAAGCTCGGCGTGCTGCTCTGCTCTTGGCACTGCGTGCGCGTCCACCTCCAAGCCTTTGGGTTGCCGGCTGATGCGTTTGACCAGTTGCTCGTACTGCGCGGGTGTGTGCGCCGCGTGGAAGCGGCCGACCACCTCGAAGCCGCACTCGATGTCTTCGCTGTTGACGGAGTCGGCGATCCATTCGAGCGCCCGATGACCTTCTCTGAGGATCTCGAGCGCGCGTGTCGCGCCGTGCCGGCGGGCGAGTTGTTCGAAGCTTGGCTTGACGCTCGTGCTGATTTGGCCGCCGTTACGGGTGCTGCACCCCCAACCCGCACTCTCGGCGTCGAGCACCCAGGTGTCTCTTCCGCCGCGTGCAGTAACCAGCGCCGCGTTGAGCCCGGTGTAGCCCGAGCCGATGACGACCACGTCGGCGGATTCCGGCAAGGCTTGTCGCGCATCCAGCTCGGGCCGGGGCGTCTCGTCCCACCAGTAGGGGTCGAAGCTGCAGTCCCTTGTGAATACTCCGTCGTCCATGGCTCGGTGTGTCGCAGGTATTTTTGATGCCCCAATATACGGCCCGTTTCAAATAGTCCGCAATAGCCCTTAGACTGCGCGTCGAGCGCTTACTTGCCGGCAAAACCACCCATGCAGATAGCCACCGCAGAGACCTGGTATGAGACCTGCCAAATGGACGACGGTGTCACCTTCGTCTGCGAGCCGCACGTCAAGGAGTTCTATCGCTGCAACATCTGGCTGGTGCGTGGACGAGATAAGCACATGCTCGTCGATAGCGGCATGGGTGTGGTCGGCCTGCGTCACGCGGTTGCCGATATCGCCCAACGTACATGTGTTGCGGTGGCAAGCCACACCCACTTCGACCACATCGGCGCGCATCATGAATTTGCGGAGCGTTGTGTGCACAAAGCAGAAGCCGACATCCTCGCGGCGCCTTCGCGCGCCAACACGCTTGCGGACCCCTATGTCACGGATGAGATCTTCACCACGCTACCGCCGGCACCCTATGTCTCGAGCGAGTACCGCGTGAAGGCGGCGCCCGCTACGCGCGTCCTCGAGCACGGTGACAGCATCGACCTGGGTGACCGCCGCTTCGAGGTGATCCACACACCCGGTCACTCGCCGGGCAGCATCATGTTGTTTGAGAGAAGCACCGGTGTGTTGTTCTCCGGTGACACGGTGTATGACGGCCCGCTCATCGACGATGCCTATCACTCCGATGTCGATGTCTATGTTCGAACCATGAGGGAGATCCACGACCTGCCCGTGCGGGTCGTCCATGGGGGCCACTTCCGGAGCTGCGATGGCACCCGCTACCGCGCGCTTATCCGGCAGTATCTGGATGAGAAGGACGTCTAAATCGGGGACAGTTTACTTTATTCCGGAGAAGACGCAGCGCTGCGGTAAATTAAGTAAACTGTCCCCGAAATTAGTTCGTGAGGAGGATGAACTCGCTTGGGTCGACGTAGAGCGCGAGCGGCTCGCCGGTGGCGGGCGTGTGGCGCTGCGGCAGCCTCACGCGTAGTGGGTCGGCCAATCCTTCGACGCAGGCGGTGCACTGGTGGTGGGTGCCAAAGAAGCCGGCATCGACCACTTTGGCGCGCTTGATGGGTATGCGGCCAGCGCCCGGCTGTGTGTGGAAGTGCTCCGGGCGAATGGATACGGTGGCCTGAGAGTCCGGCGGCGCCTCGGTCTCCAGCTCGAATACACCCAGCGCGGTTTGCACCACGACGCGCCCGTCGCCGGTATGACGCACCTCGGCGTCGATAAGGTTGTTCTCCCCCATGAAGTTCGCGGTGAACCGCGTCGCCGGTCGCAGATAAACACGTTCCGGTGGACCGATGTCCTCGATACGACCGTTGTTCAGAACCACGATGAGGTCGGCAATCGCCATGGCTTCTTCCTGGTCATGGGTGACATGTACAAAGGTGGTGCCGACCCGCTTCTGGATGGTCTTGAGCTCCTGCTGCATTTGCCGGCGTAGCTTGAGGTCCAGCGCGCCCAGCGGCTCATCCAAAAGCAACACGCTTGGCTCGACGACCAAAGCGCGCGCCAAGGCGACGCGCTGACGCTGACCGCCCGAGAGCTCGTGCGTACGGCGCATCGCGGTGTGACCAAGACCGACCATCTCCAGAGTACGCGCCACAGGTCCGGTTCGCTCGTGCTTGGGCACACGGCGCATCTTCAGCCCAAAGGCGACATTGCCGGCGATGGTCATGTGCGGAAACAAGGCGTAGTCCTGAAACACCGTGGTCGTCGGGCGCTTGGCGGGCGGGGTCGTGGTCACGTCTTCTCCCTTGATGAAGACGCGTCCCGTTGTGGGTGTGAGAAAACCGCCTAGGATGTTGAGCAGCGTGGTCTTGCCACCGCCCGACGGCCCCAAGAGCACCACGAAGGCGCCTTCCTCGACCCTGAGGTCGACCCCTTGCACCGCGACTTTGCCCGTGAAGTGCATCGAAACGCCACGTAGCTCTAGCGCGGGGTCGGTCATGTCCTGCGCCTTGCGAAGACCACCATATCGAGCACGAGGACGGTCACGAAGGAGATCAAGAATACGAAGCTTCCTACCGCGTTTGTCTTTGGGTTCAGACCGCTGCGCAGCATGCTCCAAATCTCGACCGGCAGCGTGACGTCGAAACGGCTGACCATGAACGCGATGATGAACTCGTCCCAGGAAAAGGTGACCGCAAGAAAAAAGCTGGCAAACAGAGCGGGCCACAGCATAGGAACCGTGACCAGCGTCATCACCTGCCACTCGCGCGCGCCCAGGTCGCGCGCGGCCCGCTCGACGTTGGCCTGGTGCTCGCCCATCTGGCTGTAGATGATGGCAAAGCACAGTGGAAGATTGATGACCACGTGGCCGATGCCGATGCCGAGCAGCGACCTCGGCATGCCGACGGTGTTGAAGGTGATCAACAAACCCATGGCGATGATCAAGTAGCTCACCGTGAGCGGTGCCGTGAGCAGACCGCGTATGAGCCCGGCAAGAGGCAGCGTATGGCGCGCCAGCGCGTAGGCCGCGGAAAAGCCCAGGACGAGCGAGACCAGCGATGAGAGAAGTGCGACGCTGACCGAGTTTAGGAGCGCCGCCATCATGCGCTCGTCGGCGAACACCGCCGCGTACCACTTCAATGATGGCCCATTGAACGGGGGCACGGGTACGCGTGACTCTTGAAATGAGAACAGTACCAGCACTGCCACCGGTAAAAAGATAAAGCCGTAGACCAGCCCCACGTACACCACGGCCGGCAGGTGTCGGAACGATTTGGCGACAAACCCGTGCATGCGCATGGCTGTGGGTTACACGCGCTCGAGCTTTAGCCAGCGGGCGCAGGCGAAGTACACCAGGCTCACCACGACCATGAGCACCATGGCCAGCGCCGACGCCATGGGGAAATCCGAACGTCTCCCGATCTGCAGCATGATGGTTTGCGGCAGCAGCAGCTCGCGGTTCCCGCCCAGGATCTGCGGCGTGATGTAGTCGCCGATGCACAGCACGAAGGTGAGGAATGCGCCCACCATGATCCCGGGCAAGGTGAGCGGCAGGGTGACATAGATAAAGCTTCGAACCGGACCGGCGCCGAGGTCGGCGGCGGCTTTGCGGTAGCTTGGCGGTAGCTGCACGAGATTGGCATAGATGGTCAAGGTGAGCAGCATGACAAAGAAGTGCACAAAGCCGACGACCGTCGCGCCGCGGTTGTTCGCAAAAGAGACCGGTTGGTCGGTGACACCAAGCGCGAGCAAGGCGTTGGAAATGATTCCGCCCTCGGACAAGACCAGAAGCCAACTGTAGGAACGCACGACGTAGGAGGTCCAAAACGGCAGTATCGCGAGGATCAACGCAATGCGTTGCCAACGTCGGGGCACTCGCTCGGCAAGTATGTACGCAAGCGGGTAAGCGAGCAGCACGGAGACCAGGGTGACGATGAGCGTCACCTCCACCGAGTTCACAAGCGAGTCGAGCAAAAAGGATTTGGCAAAGAACGCTTGGTAGTTTTGCGCGCCGACCTCTCTTACCAGCGTCATCCCGCTACGTCGCCACAGGCTGTACAAACCCATGATCACGAGCGGGATGAGGAAAAAGGCCACGGTCCAGAGCACTGCCGGCAACAGCAGACCCCAGGCCATGACCCTCGCAGTGGATTCGCGAGCGGCGTTCATAAACCCCACGCTAGCCGGTGTGCGACTGGCTCAGGCTCGACGCTCGCGCGGCACAGAGGCGCTCAATGCTGCAAGAACTCCGTCCACACATCGAGCATCTGCGCGTCCAGGTCAGCATCCGGTATGAAGTATCGATAGGAGTTGGCTAGAAACTTCGGCTGTTCGTCCCACCGCAGCGCTTCTTTTTGCTCCTCGCTCAAGACCGCGCCGGCCTTGCGGTTGGCGGGCATCCCCCAGAAGCACGACGAGGTGGCCAGACGCGCCTGGCCTTCGGGGCTCATGACGTACTGAATGAACTTCAGTGCGAGGTCTTTCTTGCGCGAAGATTCGAAAACCGCCAAGGACTGGCTCCAAAGAATGCCGCCCTGGTCGGGGAGCACCCAGTCGAGCGCCGGGTTTTCGCTCTTTAGCACCGCCACGGCCCACTCGCCACCGCCGATCAAGATATCAGCCTCGCCCGTTGCAAGCGCCGTCGTCGATGACACCACCTCGCCGACCATGACCGCGTTGTCCTTGAGCGCGAACAAGGCTTCACGCATTTGCGCCAAGTTCTCGCTGCTGATGTCCGAAGGCTTCATCCCGAGCTTGAGCGCGACCAGGTCCATCAAGGGGATGTAGTAGTCGTAAACTGCAATACGCCCCTTGTATTTGTCTGACCACAGCGTGTTGAGGTCGCGCATGTCGGCGGCGTCGACCTTTGACTTGTTGTAGCTGACCACGTTGTACCCGAACTTCTCCATGACTGCGTACATTTTTCCGTCTTGAAAGGTCACGTCACGCATTTGCACGGGCTCGAAGATGTCATCCAGTGGTAGCTGATCCGCCGGCAGCTCTGCCAGAAGCCCGGCTTTCGCCACCCGCGGCACATCCACACCGTCGATGACAAACACATCCCAATCGCCCGGGCGGGATTGTTCGACAATCGCAAGCGCGGTGCCGGTACCCTCGTACTCCTTTAGATTCACCTTGACTCCGTGCATTTCCTCAAAGGGTTTGATCAATGCGGGGTCAGTGTGGTCGCACCATACGAGGGCGTTTAGCTCCTCGACCGCCATCGCGTTGTGGCAACCAAGAAACAGGACAGGCGCGAGCCAGGCTCCAACGAGCATGTGTCGCGCGCCGAGTTTGCCGGGTATCCAATTCATTTTTGTCTCCTCGAGCTCGCCTACCAACGAGAAAATGAACCAACTCGCGCAAAAAGTCACCCCGAGCGCGTTGGGCTTCCGCTCGAACGCCTTTTTGCAACAGCCCGAAGACCGTGTTTTGCAGACACGCATTGCGACACGCGCCTACTTGGCAGCGTCAGAAAGCGGCTTTGTAAAGATTTGTTACAACTCACCGGGCCCTGATTGATCCTCGAAGGTGCCGTCTCTTACAGTGGCAGTCCACAGTCGGTGGCACCAAACGAGAGATAGTCGTGGAGCACAAACGTGTAGTCGTTGGATCGATTCTTGGAGGAATGCGCTCGTACGCGCTGGGCCAGCCGACGAGCACTAGTGGGACTCGGGTCGCCACCGCTTCGGGCACGGTAAAAAGCCGGGCTCGCTTTCAAGGCCCTGGATGGCACAATGAGGCGGGGTACATGAGCAAATTCGACGCAGAAGGACTGCTTGGCACGGGACGGGATACTCCGGACGGGCAGCGCATCAGACTGCTGAACGACATGCTGTACGAGCAACGCAAGTTGCTGACGCAACGTTTGATGCGGCTGAATTTCACCGCTTCCGAGGCGCTGGATTTTCTTGAGATTGGGGGCCTGACGGTATGGGACGCGTTGGTAAAGCCCTTGGATGTCCCGCGAGAGCGTGTCGCCTTGGCGGAGTATAACCGTGCCGTTTTGAAGCGTATCAACGCCGCAGGTCTTGCTGACCGGCTCGGGCTGCACATTGCCCAAACCGTTGAAGGCTTGCTCGTGCTGGTGCCCGTCGTTGTCAGCGCGCTGACCGAACGGCTCGAAGCCGATGCGGCGCGCCGGTCGCGCGCGAAAAGGAACAGCGCGGCTGCAGAACACCCCGAAACCGCCTCCGATAAACCGTGCACATCCTGACCCAATAGCATTGAACGAACTCGGGGTCGAACGCCTTTTGCCTTCGGAGGCGCCAAAAACCTACACTGATCAGCTAGGAAGGGGAACTGACTTGGAGGTCCGAGCATTGCGCATTGCTCTGGTGGAGGATGACCCTGCGCAGGCGGAGCTAATACAGACCTGGCTTGCGGGTGCCGGACACGATTGTCACTGCTTTGGCAGCGCTGGCGCATTCCTGCATGCTATACGCCACGACAGCTTCGACCTGACCATACTCGACTGGGGTTTACCCGATATGCCGGGCGACCAGGTGCTGCTCAAGGTGCGCGAGCATTTGGATTGGCGCATGCCCATTCTCTTTATCACCAGCCGTGACCAAGAAGAAGACGTCGTCTACGCCCTGGAGCATGGCGCCGACGACTACATGGCAAAACCTGTGAAGCAGGCCGAAACGCTTGCCCGTGTCGGCGCGCTTGGGCGTCGCGCTCACGCACATTCGGGCAGCAAGGATGTGCTCGTGTGCGAGCCATATCGGCTCGACGCGACGCGGCGCGAGGTGAAACGTGCAGGCATCCAGGTCGAGCTTACACAGAAGGAGCTGGAGCTGACCATGTTCTTGTTTCGCAACGCCGGGCGCTTGCTTTCTCGCGGGCATATCCTCGAGAGCGTTTGGGGTACGCGCCCCGACCTCAACACGCGCACCGTCGACACACACATCTCGAGGATCCGTAGCAAGCTCGGGATCTCTCCCGAGGTGGGCTGGCGCTTAGGTGCCGTCTATCAGCATGGTTACCGTTTGGAGCGGGTCTTGGCCCATGGCGATACGAACTAAGCTTGTACCCTGTCTGGTCCTCGGTCGCATCGTCGTAGCGAGCCTCGCCCTGGTGCTGGCCGCGCCGGTGCAGAGCCAGGATTGGATTTACACGGCACGACCCGGCGACAACCTTTGGAACCTCAGCCAGGAATACTTGAAGAACGTCGGCTACTGGCGCCGGCTGCAAGCCTTCAACGCGATTACCGACCCCTATCACATCCAACCGGGTACGCGCATTCGCATGCCCATCCGATGGCTGCGCCAGCAGCCCGTCTCCGCGCAGGTTAGTGAAGTGCTTGGCACCGCCACCCTCCTGCGTGTGGGGGGCGCACCGGCGGAGCCGCTCACGGTGGGAACGTTGTTGAACGTTGGTGATAGCATCGCGACCGATGTCGAGAGCAGCGCGACGGTTACCTTTGCCGACGATTCGCGTCTCGTTGTTCAGGCCGAGACCGAGTTGCTCATGGATACGCTGAGCGCGTACGGCAAGACGGGTATGGTGGACACGCGTGTACGCCTCCAGCGCGGTCGCGTGGAGAGCGAGGTCTTGCCCGCGAAGGGGCCGGGCTCACGCTTTAACATCATCACACCATCGGCCGTGGCGGCCGTGCGCGGCACGAACTTACGCGTGGGCGCGGATGCAAAGACCGACCTAAGCCGTACGGAGGTGTTGGAAGGGCGCGTCGGGGTGCGCGGCGCAGGGCGCACGCGCGAGGTGGCGAGTGGCTTCGGCACCTTGGTGGAAGCGGGGCGTGCGCCCAAACCCCCGGTCAAGCTGCTGCCGCGACCGGATGTCTCGGGGCTACCCGCCCTTATCGATCGTCTTCTCATGGTCTTCGAGTGGCCGCCGCTAGCGGGCGCCGTGGCCTATCGCGCACAATTGTTCCCCGACACGCGCTTCGACAAGTTATTGCTCGACAAGGTGGTCGAGCAATCGCGTGCCGAGTTCGATGCACCACCAGACGGCGAGTACGTACTGCGTATCCGAGCCATCGATGGCCTCGGCTTGGAGGGCTTGAACGCCGACCATGTGTTTCGCATCGACGCGCGGCCGGTGCCGCCCACGCTGCTGGAACCGCCCGACGGTACCGCCATGCATGGCCAAACCCCCGAGCTTTGGTGGTCAAAGCCCGAAGGCACACGTAGCTATCACCTGCAGGTGGCGCGTGATGCCGAGTTCACGGACCTGCTCTTGGACGTGCCCAAGACGACTGACTCGCGCTTGAAGCTAGAAGCGGAGCCGGAGCCCGGCGAGTACTACTGGCGTGCCGCGAGCACGGCGAAGTCTGGCGAGAAAGGTCCGTTTGGCGATGCGTTCCGCTTTCGCATCCAACCGGTGCCCGCCGAGGTTTCGACCGAGGAGACCGGCGTAGCGGAGTCTGAGCTGCGGTTTGCTTGGGGCCCCGCGGCCGATACCGACCGCTACGAGTTCCAGTTCGCACGTGACAAGAAGTTCAAAAAGATTCTGGTGGAGGAGACAACCACGGAAACGGGGCTCGTCATCGAAAGACCCAAAGGTGGTAACTACTACTTCCGCGTTCGTGGGGTCAGCGCGGAGGGTGTGGCAGGACCCTATAGCACGGTCAACAAAGTGGAGCTGCCTTCCAACCGCTGGTGGCCGGCGCTGCTGTTGATGCTGTTACCTTTGCTTCTGATCTGATGCCGGACCGGCGACCGGGTACGGGAGCCTTAGAGCAGCTCGTGTTGGCGATGCTTCTCGTGACCTTGGCGGTCGTGCTCACGACCACCGGATGGTTGTGGCGGCTGGACAAGACGCTGTTCGATGCCCAGCTCAAGCTGTGGTCGCGGCCCGCGAGCAGCGACATCGTGGTCGTGGCGATCGATGAGACCAGTCTCTCCGCGCTCGGTCGCTGGCCATGGTCGCGCGGCGTCCACGCCAAGCTGCTGGACCGGATCAACGAGGACCAGCCGCGGGTCATCGCGTTGGACCTCATCTTTGCCGAGCCCGACGTCAACGACCCCGCGGGAGACCGCGCGCTCCGCCGCGCGATGGAACAAAACGGGCGTACCGTGCTGCCCGTGCTGGCGGAGCAGGCACGGCTGGGGGGGCAGCTCATCGAGCAGCTTCCAATCACGCCGCTGGCGCAAGCCGCCGCGGCGCTCGGACACGTGCACGTGGAGCTGGACCGCGACGGGATCGCACGCAGTGTTTTTCTACGCGCCGGGCTTGGTAGTGCGCACTGGCCCGCGCTTGGCCTAGCGATGCTGGAAGCCTCGGGGATGGCGCCCGAGACAGCGTTGCCGGGCGAGCGAAACCCCGATGGCCCACGCTCGGCGCCACAAGTGTGGGTGCGCGACCATCATGCGCTTATTCCATTTGCAGGACCCCCAGGCCACTTCGCCCGCATCTCGTATGTGCAAGTGTTGCGCGGTGAGTATCTGGCGGGCACCTTCAAGGATAAGTTCGTGTTCGTGGGTGTGACCGCCACCGGTTTGGGCGACGCCATCCCGACCCCCGTCTCCGGGCTTGGGCAATCGATGCCCGGCGTGGAGCTCAATGCCAACCTGCTCGACGCGCTGCGTCTCGGTATTGCAATCAAGCCGCTCGGCTTGCCATGGCGTCTCACGCTTTCAACGGCGCTGGTGCTGTTGCCGATGCTGCTGTACCCGCGGCTTGCGCCACGTTGGAGTCTTGCAGCGGCCGGCCTGCTGTTATTGGCGACCCTTGTGCTGACCGTCGTGCTGCTCGTTGGTTTGCATCGGTGGTTTCCGCCGTCAGCTGTCTTGCTGGTGGTCGTATTGAGCTATCCGCTGTGGAGCTGGAGACGCTTGGAGGCCGCCATACGCTACCTGGACAAAGAGCTCGAGCGGCTTCGGGTCGAGCAGCAAAGCGTGCCGGCGTTGGAGGCACCGGCGGGCGACAGGATGTTGAGCTTCTTGAGTTCGGTGTTGCCGGCCCGGCGCTGGCTGGTCCAGTCCCGCGATGGCGGTGATCGTTTTGCGTCCGCTTGGACCGGTGGCGTCCCCCCACGGGAGATCCCCGCGGACAGATGGTCGCGTAGCGGTGAGCATTGGTGGACAAGCGTCGTCGTCGATGACCGTGTTTGGCTCGTGGGGATGGACTGGCAGGGTGAGACACCACCCGACCACCGACACCGGCGGCTGTTGTTGGACCTGGTCCGCACGCGTGTGCCCGAGCCCCGCGTGCCGCGCAGCGGCAAGGTCGAGCTGATCGAGGCGCGGATACAGCAAGTGCAGGCGGCGACTGCGCGTTTACAAACCATGCGGCGCATCATCGACGCCAGCCTGGACCAGATGACCGACGGGGTGTTGGTGGTGAGTAATCTCGGCCAAGTGCTGTTGGCAAACCAGCAGGCGGCACGGTACTTGTGTCGCGAGCATCAGGATGAGCTGTTCGCGGTGTCGCTCCTGGAGTTGCTCGCGCGCGTCGAGCTGGTGGACGGTGTGCGCTGGGACGAGAGCCTGCGCCAAGTGCTGGTCGATGGCGTGGTCATCCAACTCGACGCGCGCAACCACGCGGGCCGCGACCTGCTGGTTCAGCTCGCGCCCTTTGACGCTGACGAGCACAGAGTCGGTGGTTTGGTGATGAATCTATCCGACATCACCGTGCTAAAAGACAGCCAGCGCAGACGTGCGGAGGTCCTGGGATTTTTGTCCCATGATCTGCGCTCCCCGCTGGTGTCGATCCTCGCTTTGGTGGAGCTGGCCCGTAACAAGCAGAGCGTGGAAGAGCTGTCGGCGCTACTGGCACGCACAGAGCGCTACACGGCGAAGACGCTGGAGCTGGCCGAGCAGTTTCTCGAGCTGGCGCGTGCCGAGAGCCCGGAGCGGATACGAACACGCGATGTGGACCTGCTAAGCGTTGCAATGAACGCCTTCGACCAGGTTTGGGTACAGGCGCAATCCAAGCATATCAATCTCTCCAAGCACCTGGGCGTGGAGGAGGCCTGGGTCGTGGGGGACCCCGAGCTGCTCGAGCGGGCGATCGTCAACCTGCTGACCAACGCGATAAAGTACAGCCCGCAACGGTCCGAGGTGCGTCTGGAGCTCGCGCGTAACGACACCGAGTTTTACTGTGCGGTCGTCGACCAAGGGATGGGGATCGCCGAGGCCGATCTGCCAAAGCTGTTCAGCCGATTCGAACGTGTAGGCGCTGCGCAGCAGCAGGTGGAGCGCGGGACGGGCTTGGGCTTGGCTTTTGTAAAAGCCGTCGCCGAACGTCACGGGGGTCGCGTAGAGGTGACGAGCTCCGAGGGTCGAGGCTCACGCTTCCGCCTGGTTGTTCCCGCCGAACACGAACTACACCGCGAGTCTTAAACTGTCCCCTTTTTTGCGGGGAAATAAGTAAACTGTCTCCTTTTTCGGAGCCCTAGCGATGCCGGAACCAAGTGATTATCTTGTCGATAAACTGCGGCTGCTGGGTCGCGCAAAAGAGGACCAGTACTATCGGAAGCTCAACCAGGCGCTGGTCGAGCAGTTACACGAGCAGGAAAACGGCGGCGATCACAAAGAGACACTTCGGGCGCAGTTCTCCAAGGTCCTGGTGGCGGTCGATTTCTCATCCTACTCGAGGAAGGCGCTGCAATACGCGGGGGCGCTCGCGGAGGGGCTTGGCGCAAACGTCATTGTCGTTCATGTCATCGATACCGAGATGCTGGAGGCGAGTGTGAAGGTACGATACGAGGAGTCGCCCTTCGTGCCGGAGTACGTGGTAAAAGTCGAGGATGACGCCTTGACGGCGCTGATCAACGAGGAGCGCGAGGCGGCCTACGAGTCGCTCGCGAGGTTTATACCGGCTCAGCTTGCCAAAACTGCGCCGGAGCTCAGGGTGCTGATGGGCAAAGCCTTCGAGCGTCTGGTGGAAACGGCGCAAGACGACCACTGTGACCTCATCATCATGGGTACCCACGGGCGCACCGGCTGGTCGCGGCTGGTGGCGGGGAGCATCGCGGAGCGGGTCGTGCGACTGGCGCCGTGTCCAGTGCTGACGGTCAAGGACAAGAGCGCAGGAGGTGCGCGTTGAAAGGCCGCGGCGAGACGAACACCGGGCCGGTCGGTCAGAATCGCGTCAGTACGTTGTTGCGGATGAGCACTGGCTGGTAGCCGAATAGCGCGCTCAAGTGGTGCAAATAGGCGTGTTGCGCCTGCTCTCGCCACAAGGCCGTGACCTGGTCGTTCGTGTTTTTGTAATCGGCCAGCAGATTCTCGGCCGAGTGTGGCTCCGCGGCAGGGTTTGCAGCACGTGCTTGCTCGATGAGCGCCAGCCAGCTTTGGCTCACCCCCATGGCAAAGTAAGGCCAGCTCGCCTTGATCTCCGGTGGCCATCCCCGGTCGCTTCTGTCACCCAGGCCAGGTCGGGTGGGCGTTGCGGTATCGACGGGCGAAACCCGCTTGACGACCTTCTGGTCACGCAACCAGCTGAGCAAGGTCGCCGCTTCGACGCGCTCGTTGACGAGCTCCGCGGTTGCGATGTCGCTGTAGAAGAAAAAGCGAAACAGATGACCGCGTTCGTCCCGTCGGGCGCGGCGGTGGAAACGCCACACCTTTAGACGTGGGCCAAGCTCCTTGATGATAGGCCGAAAGAGCTGGTCTGCAAGCAAGGTGTCTACATGCCATAGGGTCTGTGCGTCCTCGGCGCGAGCGATGCTGATGCCCACATCCCACCAATACGCCGGCGTCTCGGTCTGCGTGCCATAAGAAACATGCAAAGCGTCGCCGGGGGCCGTTACGGTGACCACCCGCGTGCACCCGGCCGCGACCAAAAGGCCGCAAAGCAGGAGGACCGAAGGGGCGAGCCGGACATGAGCTTGCCGGGAAGTGTGGTTCATCCAAAGCAATTCTTTTGGCTGTTTGGTTCTTAGACGTTGATACCGTTGTTAAGCGTAGTCTACCCGCGCGGCGTAGACCCGATGCGCGGTACTCGTGCGGCGACCGCCGCCGCGCTTTGGTGGTAGCATCGCCGCTCGGCGACCCGACTCCCAAAGCCCCGCTATATGAGTAACTTACGTGGTGTCTTCGTGTGCATAGCCGCGACGACGACCGTCACCATCACGCTCGGACTCACCTGGCCCTTCTTGGCGATCGTGCTCGCCAATCAGGGTGTCCCCGCCTGGCTAAACGGGTTGAGCGCATCGGCGCAGATGACGGCGGTGTTGTTGGTCGCACCGCTCGCGCCGCGTTTGATCGGTTGGCTCGGGACGACACGGGTTATGGGTCTTGGCATCGCGGGTATGGCGCTCGCGCTGTTTCTGCTGACGTTGTTTCCAAATGTATGGGCGTGGTTTCCAATCCGTTTCTTTTTGGGTCTCGCCGCCGAGCTCGTGTTTACCGGTGGCGACATCTGGATCAACCAGCTCGCGTCGGACCGGACCCGGGGTCGGTTGATCGGTATTTACGGCATGTTCTTGCACGGCGGGTTTGCGCTCGGGCCCGCGGCCATCGCCGTGCTTGGTAGCGACGATTGGTCGGTGCTTTATCTTGGCGTGGTCGTAATTCTCTCGGGTCTTATCCCGCTGTATTGGTCCCGCGGTCTGGCGCCGGCCATCGAAGGCAGGCCGCGAGCGCGCTTGCTCCATTTTCTGCGTGTCGCTCCCACGCTGATGGTGGCCGGGCTCATGTTCGGGCTCGTCGACAGCGCGACGCTCGCGCTGCTACCGGTTTACGGACTGGAGCGCGGGCTCGATGAGGAGACCGCCGCGCTGCTGTTGACTATGTTCGTGCTTGGCGCGGTGCTTGGCCAACTGCCCGTGGGCTGGCTGGCCGACCACTTTGAGCGGCGCCGTTTAATCGCGTGGTGCGGTGTCGTCACCATGCTGACGATTGCACTCGTCCCCGTGGTGATCGAGAGTCTCGCCGCAACCTGGGCGGTGATGCTGGTCATGGGGATGTCGCTTGGCAGCTTTTATGTCATCGCCATGGCCATGATCGGACACCGCTTCCAGGGTGCGGACCTCGTCGGCATCAACGCAAGCTTCGTTTTTCTCTGGGGCTTGGGTACGGTGGTTGGGCCCTTTATCAGCGGCAGCGCGATGGAGACATTCGGGCCCGACGGGATGCCGGGCGTCGGCGCCACGCTTTGCGCGGTATTTGTCGCCTTGGTGGTTTGGCGCATCCGTGTATCGGGCGAGGCTGAGCAAGGCCCGTAGCCTTACACGCCGGGTCGTACCAAACGCTAAACGGCCTACGAGCGTTTCGTTCGGTGACGGCGCGGTGTCCACTCGACGCTTTCGCCTTTGCCTGCCATGATGAGCAGCGCAGAACATGGAGACCAGCCATGACATCCACGCAGGACCGACGCCGGCGCTACCCATCCGTGGAGCCTTACACGAGCGGCCGGCTGCGCGTCAGCGATGAGCACGAGATCTACTACGAGGAGGTCGGCAACCCGCAAGGGAAGCCGGCGGTGTTCATACACGGTGGCCCGGGTGCGGGGGCGCTTGTCGATGACCGGCGTTTTTTCGACCCGCGCGCGTATCGGGTCGTGCTGTTCGACCAGCGCGGCTGTGGTAGGAGCACGCCGCACGCATCACTGACGGACAACACGACCTGGCATCTGGTCGACGATATCGAGACGCTCAGACGGCATCTAGGCATCGACCGCTGGCTGGTGTTTGGCGGGTCGTGGGGCAGCACGCTGTCCTTGGCCTATGCGCAGACCCATCCCGACTCGGTGACCGAGCTGGTGCTGCGTGGGATCTTCTTGCTGCGCCAAAAGGAGATCAATTGGTTTTATCAGGAGGGCGCGAGCGCGCTGTTTCCGGACTTGTGGGAGCGCTACTTGGCACCTATCCCGCCGGAGGAGCGCAGGGACCTGGTGGGCGCATATTATACGCGCTTGACGAGCGATGATGAGACCGCGCGCCTGGTGGCGGCCAAGGCGTGGAGTCAGTGGGAGGGCGCGACCATATCATTGCTCCCCAACCCCGCACGCGAAGCGCACTGGACCGCTGACGAGTTTGCAACCGCAATCGCGCGCATCGAGTGTCATTACTTCTACAACAAGGGTTTCTTTGACCGCGACGACCAGCTTCTGGACGGAGTCCCGCGCATACGCCACATCCCCGGGGTCATCGTGCAAGGGCGCTACGATGTTTGCACACCGGTGATGTCGGCTTGGGACTTGCACAAAGCCTGGCCCGAGGCGGACTTCCGCCTGGTTCCGGACGCGGGGCACACCTCTGCCGAGCCAGGCATCGTGCACGAGCTCGTGTCGGCAACCGACCGCTTCGCCAAAGCGACGGTGTGGTCCAGGATATAAACGAAAACGCGCGCGCGCGAAGTGGTGAAAGAATATGTGTGGAATTGCCGGAGCCATCGATCTACGTGAGCGCAGGACCTTTTCCCCGACGCGGCTTCGGGCCATGTGTAGCGCGCTCGCGCATCGAGGACCCGACGCCGAGGGTTCGCACCACGAGGCCGGCGTCGCCTTGGGCGCCCGCCGTCTTGCGATTGTCGACCTGGCGGGCGGACGACAGCCGATAGCCAACGAAGACGGCTCGGTGTGGGTCGCATTCAACGGTGAGCTGTTCGACTACCCTCAGCTATTTCGCGACCTTGCCGCGCGCGGTCATCGTCTTGCGACGCGCTGTGACACCGAGGTGTGGGTGCATTTATACGAGGACTTTGGCGAGCAGCTGTTCGCACACACAAAAGGACAGTTCGCCGTTTCGCTCTGGGACGCCAAGCAGCGCAGCTTGGTGCTCGCCCGCGACCGCTTTGGCATTTGTCCACTTTACTACACCGAGGTCGACGGCTGGCTGCTTTGGGCGTCCGAGATCAAAGGTCTGCTGGCGTCCGGGCTGGTGGCCGCGGCGCCCGACAGCGCGGGCATCAGCAACATGTTCTGTCTATACGCCGCGACGGTGGAGCGCACCTGTTTCGAAGGGGTGAAAGCGGTGCCGCCGGGCCACTTTCTTCGCGTACGACAGGGGCGCACGGCGCTCGTGAAGTACTGGGATTTGGAGTTCCCCGACGCGGGCGCCGAACGGCGGATGCGCGACCCGGCTCCGTTGGTGGACGAGCTCGACGCGCTGTTACGGCAATCGGTTCGACGACGGCTGCGCGGCGACGTGCCCGTCGTCACCTATATGAGCGGTGGCGTGGATTCGACCCTGCTGACTGCGCTGGCTGCCCAAGAGGCCGGTCAACCCGTGCCGGCGTTTACCATCGGTTTGGATGGCGCCGGTAAAGACGAGTCCGCGCAAGCGGCCGAGTCGGCGCGCTATATCGGGTGTGAGCTCACGACGCGGCGCCTCGACCGTCGCGCTATCGCCGACACCTACTCGGCACTGGTACGCGCGGCCGAGCTGCCCGTCGTCGACACCTCCAGCGCCTGCTTTCTCCGGCTTGCCGAGGACGTGCATGGGCAGGGCTACCGGGTCGTGCTTTCGGGCGAAGGCGCCGACGAGGCACTGGCCGGATATCCCTTTTACCAATGGCAGAAGCTGCGGGGGTTGATGGGCGAGCGCTTTGCGCGGCTGTTCTACCGGGACAACAAAAGCGGTCTGCTCGTCATCGACCGCGATGGGACCCGGCGCCGCGAGCCATTTTGCGCCTGGGGTGGCGAACGCACGACGCGACAAGGCACTTACGAGGTCGTCGGCCGTACCCGCGAGAGCTTGTTCTCCGCGCAAATGTGGGATTCGCTCAGGGGGTACTCGCCCTTCGACGACTTGGGTCTGGACAACGAGCGGCTGCCACGCTGGCATCCTCTAAACCAGGCTTTGTATGTGGATTATCACGGCCAACTGCAGGGGGGGCTTGTTTCGATCCGCGCGGACCGCACCTCGATGAACTCCTCGGTCGAAGCGCGCCCACCCTTTCTCGACGAGGACGTGGTCGAGTTCTGCGCGCAGATCCACCCCAGCTACAAGCTGCGTGGCCTGCGCGAGAAGTGGATTCTGCGGCGTGTGGCGGAGCGGGTCCTGCCGCGCGGGTTCGCGTGGCGTCGCAAACACGGCTTTTTGACGAGCTTCGCCAAGTCCTTCTTGCAAACGGACCGCCCTGCATGGGTCGACCAGCTACTCAGCCCGGATTCGCTGCAGGCCACGCCTTACTTCGACCTGGCATACGTTGCGCGGGAGCGCCAGCGACAGGAGGCGCGCCGCCGGGCGCCTCTGGCATTTCTGGCTTTCGAGATGAACCTTGCCACGGTCATCGCCACGCAGCTTTGGCACCACACCTTCTGTGGTGGCGGTCTCGCGGACCTGCCTGTCTGGTCCCCGCCCGCTCTAGCGCAGCCGCGCACGGCGCCAAGCACAATCGGTTAGTGGCAGAGCTATCGCAATAGGTGCCCGGTGGCCGGGCGCTAGAATCCCCACCACCAAGTCAGCGGCCGGGTGCCGAATGCTCGGCTCGCGGTGCGCATGCTCCCATCGATGGACCGCCACGGACAAACCAGCATTGGTGCGCGGGCCGCGTCCCGGCAAAGTCCTTGTCCAAGGACCAGCGGGTCATGTCTTGAATTGCGAGCGCTTCGTTTAGCGCGGGGTCCAGCTTGAATCGCTTCTGGTTGGTGGAGAAAATCAGTAGGCCCCCGGGACTCAAGTGTCGTGCCGCCGCCGTAATGAGCGTGGCGTGGTCACGCTGGATATCGAGCGTTGCGTCCATGCGTTTGGAGTTTGAGAAGGTTGGAGGGTCCAGGAGGATGATGTCGAATGGCTCGCGGTTTGTGTCTAGCCACCGCGTGCAGTCGGCGCGCACGAGGCGATGATGCGCCGAGCAAACGCCGTTGAGCGCCAAGTTTTTGCGTGCCCATTCGAGGTAGGTCGCGGAGAGGTCGACACTCACGCTGCGCTCGGCTCCGGCGACGGCGGCGTGAACGGTCGCCGCACCGGTGTAGCAGTACAAGTTGAGAAAACGTTTTTGTTTGGCCAGCCGCGCGATCTCAAAACGCACGCGTCGATGGTCCAGAAAGAGGCCGGTGTCCAAGTAATCGTGGAGGTTGACCAGCAGCTTTGTATCGCCCTCGGTCACCTGGACCAGCGCGTTCTTTTGACCGCGTTTCTGATACTGCTGTTTCCCCTTTTGCCGCAGCCGCTGCTTGACCACGACGCGTTCGGTCGGCACATCCAATACCGCGGGCACGGCGCTCATGACATCGCGTAAGCGCTGCTCTGCTTTGGCCGGGTCGACCGTGTCGGGCGCGCGGTACTCCGCCACGTGAACCCAGTTGTCATAGACGTCTATGGCCACCGCGTACTCCGGGATGTCGGCGTCGTAGAGACGGTAGCAGCTTATCGCGTTCTGGCGCACCCAGCGTGCAAGACCCTTGCTCTTTTTGCGCAGGCGATTGGCAAGCATCTGTGCGCCTTCGCCAAGCGCAGGCTTTGCATTGCCCGATGCGTCCGCAGGCCCGCGCGTGCCACGGACAAAAAACTCGGTCTTGACGTCGAAGAGCAGCAGCTTGCTCGCGATGGCGCCATTCCAGAACTGATACTGCTTACAGGCGCGAAGCCCCATCACCTTGCCGAGCTGGGGGTTGGCCGTGACCATCGCGGCATGCCAGCCTAGGAACTCCTCTTTGAGCCGCGAACCAAGAAGCCGGTACAACGGCAGCAGGCTTGCCTCGTCGCCAAGCCGTTGACCATAGGGCGGGTTGGTGATCACCAGGCCGGGTCGTACGGCCTTGTGAGTGGGCAACACGAGCCGCGCCAGCTCCTTTTGAAGTACACGAATACGTCCTTGCAAACCGGCACGGGCGATGTTCTGCTCGGCGATGCGGATGGCTTTGATGCTGGCGTCATAGCCAAAGATATCCGGCCATGGCTCGGTCAGCGCCGCCGCACGACGCTCTTGCGCCTCGTGTAGCGTTCGTGCCCACATGGCGGGCACATGCCCCAACCACCCATCGAAGCCCCAGCGCGAACGCGTCAAACCGGGAGCGATGCCCATGGCCATCAATGCACCCTCGGTCAGCAGCGTCGCCGAGCCGCACAGCGGGTCGAGCAAGGTGCCACCCGCGGCCGCGATCGCCGGCCAGTTCGCACGCAGCAGCAAGGCGCTGGCGAGGTTTTCCTTTAGCGGCGCTTCACCGCCGTGACTTCGGTAACCCCGCCGGTGAAGGCTGTGCCCCGAGAGGTCGAGGCTTATGCTTGCTTGCCCCTTGTATGCCCTGATGTTGACCCTGAGGTCGGGCGCCTCAATGTCGACCGACGGGCGCTGCCCGACGCGTTCTCGAAAATAGTCCACGATGGCGTCTTTGGCCTTGAGCGCGCCGAAGTGACTATGGCGGATAGCTGGTGTGGTACCCGAAAAATCCACCGCAAAGGTGCCGTGGGGCGCCAGGTGTTCTTCCCAAGCGAGCGTCTTCAACCCGGTGTACAAGGTCTCGGCACCCGCTAAGGCAAAGCGTGTCAGATGCAACAACACACGGTTGGCCAGGCGCGACCAAAGACACACCCGGTAGAGGGTCTCTAGGGTCGCGCAAAACTCGACACCGGCGGTGGTCTCGCGGGTTTGCGTCGCCCCCAGCGTCTCAAGCTCGCGCCGGAGCATGGACGCCAATCCCTTGGGGCAGGTGGCAAACGCACGTTCTTGCGATACCATCACTACTTATACCTTGCGCTTCGTTCCACCATCGGACACCGCAGGAACGTCTATACTAATTAGTTAAGCTACGCTGAGCGTAGCACCCAAACGCCTTGATTCACTCCAAAGATACTCTCCACAGATAAATGACCAGTCGATTCGGTTTCGGGCGCTCGCTGTTGCTGGTCATCGTTTTGCCCTTTGCTTTGTTGATCACGGTGGCGATGAGCTTGAGCTCCTGGGTCTCGCTGACCAACGGGCGCTCGGCGGTGGACGAGCTGGCCGTCGAACTCAACGAGCGTATCACCGCCGGGATTACGGAGCACGTCCGCGCCTTTGCCCAAACGCCGTTTCTTTTCCTGCAAGTGGTCGCCGCCCCGTATATTGCAGGGGACCAGGAGCTCGACGACTTTCGCAAGCTGGAGCGCTCGCTGTTGCGCCAGCTCGAGCTTGCTAACGGCATCGATGCGCTTTATTACGCCAATGAAGCGGGGCATTTCGTGCTGGTGAAAGCGGGCGAGCGCAAGCTGCTCTATGTGCGCGACGAGTCCACGGGACCTTATCGGCACTTCTACGAGCTCGATGACGCTGGTAATCGAACAAAGCTGGTAAAGACACAGGAGTACGACCCAAGGGAGCGCCCCTGGTACAAGGCCGCGGCCCAGGCGGGTCGCGCGGCCTGGTCGCCGGTGTATCCGTTTGCGGCCGAGCCCGTGCTGGGGGTGACCCCCGTGGTGCCCATCTACGACGACCTGGGTGAGCTACGCGGCGTGTTTGGAGCCGACCTCACGCTGTCGGGTATTGCCGGTTTCTTGCGCGGTCTGGAGATCAGTCCATCCGGTATGGCCTTTATCGTCGAGCGTTCGGGTGCCGTTATCGCCGCGTCATCGAACGAGCCACCCTTCATCGAGACCGATGCGGGGCGCGAGCGGCTGTACGCGACCGATAGCCGCTTACCCATGCTACGAACGACCGTATCCGCGCTGACCGCGGAGTTTGGCAGCCTTTCCGGCGTGACCAACGCGCGGCTCACATACGCGCTAGCCGACGAGAACCACTTTGTGCAGGTCACCTCGCTTCAAGACAAGCACGGGCTCGACTGGTTGTTGTTTGTGGTCATCCCCGAGTCGGACTTCATGTCGCACGTGAACGCCAACATACGCTTCTCCATGTGGTTCTCGCTGGCGGTGCTGGTGGTGGCCATTTTGCTCGGCCTGATTACCGCACGCTGGATCAGCAAGCCCATCATCAGCGTGACCCAGGCGTCCCAAGCACTTACCCAGGGCCGGCTGGACCATCAAGTCGACGTCGACACGGTGGAAGAAGTCAAAGCGCTGGGTGACGCCTTCAACCAGATGGCGGAACACGTAAAGACGTCCTTCCGTGACCTGGAAGAGGCCAACAAGGAGCTCGAGAGCCGGGTGGCGCACAGGACCGTGACCTTGGAGCAGCAGATGGAGCGCGAGCAGGCGCTGGTGGACGAGCTGGATGCGGCCAATCGCAAGCTCGAGCAGCTCGCCACCGTGGACGGGGTCACGCGGATCGCCAATCGTATTCGATTCGACGTCCATCTGGAGCGTGAGTGGTCGCGTGTGGTACGCGAGCGGGACGAATTTGCGCTCATCCTCTGCGACATAGATTATTTCAAGCAATACAACGACATACACGGTCATGTCGCCGGGGACCAGGCCTTGCGTAGCGTCGCCGGCGCTATCGAAGACGCCGTGCAGCGCCCATCGGATTTTGTCGCCCGCTACGGTGGCGAGGAATTTGCGATTATCTTGCCCAATACGGGTTTGGAAGGCGCGCTGCGCGTCGCCGAGGCGATCCACGCAAGCGTAACGGCGCTCAAGCTCAAACACCCGGGGACCGACCTCGCGGGTGGCTTCCTGACCATTAGCCTGGGGGTGGCGGCGACCCGCCCGACGCTTGGCCTCAGCCCCCTCAGCTTGATCGAGCGGGCGGACCGGGCCTTGTACCAGGCAAAGCAGCAGGGCCGCAACCGGGTTGTGCACTATAGCGAGCCCGTCCACTCGATGGCGTCCAGCAACGTCTCCAACTGAAGCCTCACCGGCCGCCCGCGCGTCCGCGTAAAGCGATCGGGTTCTGTAGGCTCATCCTTGGTAGACTACGCGTTTACACGGCAAAACCCTGGAGGAGTCTTAGCTATGCCACTTCGTATAGGGGATGAGGTGCCGGATTTTTCGGCCGACACGACGCAAGGTAAGCTCAGCTTCCACGCATGGATCGGCGACGGTTGGGCAGTCTTGTTTTCACACCCAAAGGACTTCACACCGGTTTGTACCACCGAGCTCGGCTACATGGCCGGTTTGAAACCCGAGTTCGACAAGCGGAGCTGCAAAATCATCGGGCTCAGCGTCGATTCGGTCGAGGACCATGCGGCCTGGTGCAAGGACATCGAGGAAACACAGGGGCACGCGGTCAACTACCCGCTCATTGGTGACACCGACCTCGCGGTGGCCAAGCTTTTCGACATGATCCACCCCAATGCGAGCGGCGATGCAAAGGCGCGCACGGCGGTCGACAATGCGACCGTGAGGTCGGTGTTTATCGTTGGACCGGACAAGCGCGTCAAGGCGATGATCACCTATCCGATGAGCACGGGGCGTAACTTCGATGAGGTATTGCGCGTGCTCGACTCATGTCAACTCACCGCGCAGCACAAGGTGGCGACGCCGGTCAATTGGAAACAAGGGGAAGACGTGATCATCGTGCCCGCTGTGTCCGATGAGGAGGCAAAGAAGAAGTATCCCAACGGTTGGAAGTCACCGAAGCCGTACATACGCATCGTCCCTCAACCCTAGTCGCGACACCGATGGGGGGAGAGGTGTGCGCACACACCTCTCTCCTCGATTGAAGCAGACGACTTGAACATGTTTGATGATCCGAGCAGCCGCCGTGCAAGACGGTTTCCTTTTGCGTCGCTGTTAGCTGTCGCCGTCTTTCTGGTTCAACCCGTCTACGCGGATAGTGTCGATGGGACAGAAATCAACCCGCCACCCGGCGTCGAGTTTCCAAGCGAGGTCGCGGTGAGCCACGACGACGGTTTAACGCGTCTGGCGCTGACCGGGATGGATGTGCGCCGCAAGTATTTTGTCGATGTGTACTGGGTCGCTCACTACATGCAGGACCCGCCGAACGGCAGCGAAGCGGCGATTTTCGAGACCGTGCTTACCGACGGTCCGGTCAAACAGTTGACCTTACAGTTCGTACGTGACGTAAAGGCTAAGCGTCTGCGGAACGGTGTGCGTGAGGACTTCAAGCGGTGCGCGACCAAATCCGAGCTCAGCGAGCTCGGTGATATCGTGGAGCGTTTCGTGGCTTCCGTAAGGGACGCACAAATCGATGACCGCTTTGTTCTACGCTGGTTACCGGGTGGAAGAATCCAAGCTGCGCATCACGATGAAGTGGTGTTCGATGTCACCGACCCGAAGTTCGCACGCATCGTGTGGTCGATATGGTTTGGCGAAAAGTCGATCGTCGAGCGCGAAGCGTTGATCAGCAAGGTCGTCTCGGGCACTTAAGCGCTCGATAACCAGTCGAGGAAGCTCTCCGAGAAATGGTTTTAGTGCGGCCCCGCTGAGCCCGACGTGCTCAAAGGGCGGTCTTTCGCATCGGCAACCGCGTGCGCCCTGGTGTCTTTCCACTCAAACCAGTGTTCACCGAAGAGGCGGTTCAAGAGCCGGTCGGTGGGGGAGAGTAAGCCGAGGTAGAGATAACCCTTCATCCGTGTGCGCAGCCGTTGATGCCGGCAGCGAAGCGAAATCGCGTAGCCGCCTTGCTCGTACTCGACGTAGTGCCAGTAGCGACTTGGGATGAACAGCGTTTCACCCGCCACGAGGCGGCCTCGGTAGCCGTGCGTCTTGCGCAGCCTAGGGTGCTTGCGGAAGTCGGGAGAATTAAGGTCGACGTAGCTGCGCACCGTACAAGGGTGCTGGTAGAGGTTCGCCGAGTCGCTGGGGGAAAACAGCGTGATCCGGCGCGTGCCGGTGAGCGGCGTGTGAAACACATGCGCCATGTCGATATCGTAGTGCAGCGGCGTCGCCGAGCCTTTGCAGCCGGCAAACAGAAAAACGAAGCGGCGAGAGAAGCCGTCTGCGATGGCCGGAAGCACTATATCGTCGACCAGCTGGGGCATTTGCTTTGCGATGTTGTACAGAAACATGCGCGCATCTAGCGACCCGCTGACGACGAGCTCGAGATACTCACGGAAGGACAGCTGCCGTACCGCACCCATGTAGCTCGAACCGGGCGCGGCGAAGCTCGCGTCGTACACCTTGACCAAACGGTCTCCGTGCTTAGCGCCTAGATACTCGGGGGTCCACTTGCGCAGCGCCGGCCAGTCGCACGCCAGGTTCTGGAGCACCACGGGCCGCTCGGGCTCGAGATATTCACGCTGAAAGGTCTCGCGGTCTATATCCCCGACGCGCGGCAAGGCGGCAAAGCCGAGATGCTCGCGCACGGCGACGGCGACGTGTTCGAAATGAGGTGCTTGAGACTGTTCGTCGCGGATACGAACGGCTGACATTATCGAGCAGGGTCGGGCACCGCGAGCGCATCGAGAGCCGCCGCTGCGTTGTCGGCGCCCAAGCGCCTGCTCGCACGCGCCACGGCGAATCGGGGCAGCTCGCGTTCGATGTGCGATGCCGTGCTACGGCAGACCGGTTCCGTGGGCTCTGCAAGAAAGGCTTCGTAGATCCTCAAGATCTCGGGTTGCTCGAAGTGCAGAAAATGGCCGGCGTTCTCGACGATTCGTGTTTCGCACCCCGGTATTTGTGCCGCGGCCAGCTCGAGGTCGCGAGCGCTGAGAATGGTATCTTTCGCGCCATTGATCACCAGCGTGCGGGCCGTGATCCGGCTGAGCTCGACCAGCTCGTTGACATGCCCGATGTTTTGAACGAAATCGCAATGCTCGTAAAAGCAGCGAAGCTGGTCGGCATGCATGGCTTTGAATTGGCTAACGATGCGGTCTTTGTGGCCCTCCGAGATCTGCTGTCCAAAGCGCTCGATGATCAAGTGAGCCGCGTCTCGACCGCGGTCGCACTCGTATAGCGCGCGGCCGTGTTGTATGACGCTCAGCATCTCCCCGCTTGGCTTCAGACCAAAGCTGCCCAAGATGAGCTTGTCAGGGACATCCGGATAGCGCGCCGCATAGGCGGCGACGATGATGGTGCCCCAGGACGCACCCAGGATATGCAGCGTGTCGGTTTCATGCGTCGCTAAAACGATCTGGTGCAGGCAGGTGACCTGCTCGTCCAGCGACACTGCAAGCGGCGGCGAGAGTATCTCCGATTTGCCGTGTCCCGGCAGGTCGAAGGTGACGACCGAGTAGTCGCGGCGAAAACGGGAGACGACGGAGCGCCAAGCGGCCATCGTTTGCTGCGCACCGTTGACGCACACCATTGTCTTGGAGCCACTGCCGTATACGCGATAGGGAATGGTAAAGCGGTCGTAGTTGATCGTGCCTTTCTGTCTGTTCACTCGTTGCCCTTGGTGGATGCCTCACCGGCGACATCTCGTCACTCGCACAGCGGCTCTGCGCCTATGGACAAAGCTTAGGAGTAACCCACCGCATTTCCAACAATTCTGGGGGTAGGACCTAGTCCCTACAGTAGGTCAACGTCAAACGACCGTGTCGTTGACGCGCGGTCCCGTTTGGGTTGAATGCGAGCTCATCCCCCCAGGGTTGAGGCGCTTGACGCAACGTCCCCCGCCGCTCGGTTTCCGTGTAAGAGAATAGATATGTTGGTTGGGTGACTACTAATCACAACGTCTGAATATATCGGTTTTGTATTCCACTGGCAACCAAGTCCACGCGGGTGATCGGTGGAAATGCCTCGACACAACCGGTGTCTGCGTGGTGAGTTCCCGGAACCTTCAGCACCTTTGGGGTCTCGCGTGGGTTGGGGTTTGGTCGCGCTTGGCTTTGTTTGGAGCAAGGTCCAAGCGCGCGCGACTTTTCGTCTTCACGACTGCCCGAAAGCACAACTGTGCTATTATCCCGCGCCTTGGCGCTATGGCGCTTGACACGCGATGGTGGTTCGTACCGGTCCCCTCGCATCGCTAAGTTGTAAACTCCGTCAGGCCCGGAAGGGAGCAGCGGTAGCAGCGGAAGCGGGTGCCGGGGTGTGGCTGGTACGAGCTGCCGCCCACGTTAGTGTGCGCCCGAGCGGCGCGCGAAGCACCCGACCGACATGGGCTGCACGCGTAGACATGCGTTTGCTACCCGATCACCAGCTCGCTGCCAAGCCAAGGCACGATCCGCGGGATATCTCGTCGCGCCATTTCGCGCAGGATGCGTTTCGAATTGCGCGCGATCAGGTTCATCATGCTTCGCGCGCTGTCTTGATAGCCGATCAGATAGAGGCTGCGCGCGATGGCCGGTGCGGGCATCGGTACGACCCTTACGCCGCGCAGACGCGCCTCGCCTTGGAGCAGGCAAAGCGGTGTGGTCAGCGCCCACCCCAGACCGCCCGACACCATGGAGAGTACGGCCTCGGTTCCGTCAAATTCCAGACGCCGCGGTGGCTCGATACGCAGTCGACGCAAATGCTGGTCCACCTGCGCGCCAATCTTCGAGCGCTCGCTGTAGCGCACGAAGGTGTGCTCGCGAGCCAGCGTATCCAGGGTCGTGGTCTCGAGCTCCGCCCCCCACTCTTTTGGCATCACCAGAACAAAAGGCTCTTTGAGCACGCGGCGGCGTGCCAGATGCGCGACGTCTTCCATCGGGTCGGGGCTGATCACGAAATCCAGTGCCCGGGTCAACAGGTCGGCGTCTAGACCCGGCGAAATCCCCGACCACACCGAGAGATGCTCCGCGCGTTGCTGTAGCTCTTGCACCAAACTCGGTCCCACGGTCGCGGCAAAAGAGTCGACCAGTCCAAGACGCATGTGTGGCAGGGTGGAGTGGGTGGTCATGCGCACCGCCGCGTACAGGTCGCGCGTGTCGGAGAGAAACTGGTCCGCGCGCTCGCGCAGCACCACGCCGGCGGCGGTCAGCCGTAGCGGCCGGCTTTGCCGATCGAGTAGCGTAGAGCCGAGCTGAGTCTCGAGCCGGTTGATGATGCGCGAGACGGCCGGCTGAGTGAGACCCAAGCGGTGCGCGGCGCTCGAGACATTGCCCGTTTCCGCGACGGCGAGAAAAACCTCGAGGGTGCGGGAGTCGAGCCTGGGCAAACGCTCGAGGGTGGTGGTCATAATGCATTCGGGGAATACGTTTAATGCATAATCATAATATTATTAGCGATCGATTGCCGCTCGATTATAGTCACGTGGTCTTTTGGTGAGCGGGGGTACGGCGTTGCGCTACTCGATTTTTAGCTTGGCGCGAAATGCGGTCAGTTATCATGAGAACTGGCCCGCCGCCTGGCGCAGTCCACAGCCCAAAACCAGTTACGAGGTCATCATCATTGGCGGCGGCGGTCATGGTCTTGCCACGGCCTACTATCTGGCCAAGGAACATGGCGTTAGCAACGTCGCGGTGCTCGAGAAGGGGTGGCTTGGCGGTGGCAATACGGGACGAAACACCACCATCGTTCGCTCCAACTACATGCTGGATGAGAACGCGCACTTCTACGAGCTGTCGCTAAAGCTCTGGGAGTCGTTGAGCCAAGAGCTCAATTTCAACGTGATGTTCAGTCCGCGCGGCGTGCTCAACCTTGCTCACTCCGACCCGCAACTCGATGCGTACTCGCGGCGGGGCAACGCCATGCGTTTGAACGGCATCGATGCGGAGATGGTCGACCGCGAGCAGCTGCAACGCATGGTCCCGCTGCTCGATTGCTCGCCAAACACACGCTATCCCGTAAGGGGCGGTTTGTTGCAGCGCCGTGGCGGCACCGCTCGCCACGATGCGGTTGCCTGGGGGTTTGCGCGGGCGGCCGACGCGCGCGGTGTGGATATCATTCAAAACTGCGAGGTCACGGGTATACGGCGCGACGCGAACCGCGTTGTTGGCGTCGAGACGACGCGCGGCTCTATCAAGGCCAACAAGGTCGGTATCGTCGTTGCTGGCAACAGCAGCCGAGTCGCGGCCATGGCGGGTGTGCGCATGCCCATCGAGTCGCACGTGCTCCAAGCCATGGTCACGGAGCCCATCAAACCGGTGCTGGACACCGTGGTGACATCGGGGGCGACACATCTGTACATCAGCCAGACGGACAAAGGCGAGGTGCTTCTCGGCGGCGACCTCGACGGGTACAACTCGTATGCGCAGCGTGGCAACCTGCCGCTTATCGAGCATGTCGTCGCCTCCGCGCTGACGATGTTTCCGTGTCTGAGCCGTCTGCGTTTGATGCGTACCTGGGGCGGCGTGATGGACATGACCATGGATGGCAGCCCGATCATCGCCAAGCTGCCGGTAAAGGGGCTGTACTTCGACGGTGGCTGGTGTTACGGGGGGTTCAAGGCAACACCGGGCTCGGGATGGGTTTTCGCGCATACGATTGCCCAGGACAGACCGCACCCGCAAAACGAGGCGTTCACGCTTGAACGTTTTCACTCCGGTCACCTGCTCGACGAAAAGGGTGCCGGTGCATGTCCTGGCGCCCATTGAGCTCGCGTGATGACACGAACAATCTTGCTATTTGCGGGGGTGCTTTGATGCTTTTGCTGAAATGCCCATGGTGTGGGGAGCGCGCGCAAACGGAGTTTAGCTATGGCGGCGATGGCACCATCCGGCGGCCGGAGGACCCCGGGTCCGTCTTGCTCAGCGAGTGGCTCGACTATGTTTACCTACGCGAGAACCCACGCGGGCCGCACGTGGAGTGGTGGCACCACGCGGCCGGTTGCAGACGCTGGTTCAAGGTGCGCCGCGATACATTGACCCACGACGTGCTAGCCTCGGGACCGCCGCAGACCGAGCTCCAAGGTGGGGGCGATTGAGCATGCAACGCTTTCGCAACACTTCCGGCGGGTGCATCGACCGGGGCCAGCCCCTGCGTTTTGTCTTCGACGGCAAGCACTATCAAGGATATGCGGGTGACACCTTGGCCTCGGCGCTGCTGGCAAACGGGGTGCGGCTGGTCGGTCGAAGCTTCAAATACCACCGACCGCGCGGAGTCGTCGCGGCGGGTGCCGACGAGCCAAACGCACTCATCACGCTTCGCACCGGCGCCCGCGCCGAGCCCAACCTTCGAGCCACCCAGATCGAGCTATTCGATGGTCTGAAGGCCAAAAGCCAGAACCGTTGGCCCAGTTTACAGTTCGACGTCGGCGGCGCGACCGGGCTGATGTCTAGGCTGTTCCCTGCCGGCTTCTACTACAAGACGTTCATGTGGCCGAGCTCGTGGTGGATGTTCTACGAGCGGGTGATTCGCCGCGCCGCCGGGCTGGGGCCGCCCACGGTGCTGCCCGACAAGGATACGTATGCGAAACGCTTTGCGCACTGTGACGTGTTGGTTGTAGGCGGCGGCCCCAGCGGTCTGATGGCGGCACTGGCCGCCGGGCGCAGCGGCGCCCGAGTGATGCTGGTGGATGAGAACCCGGCGCTGGGCGGGCGGTTGCTGGCCGAGCGCACCACGGTCGCGGACGTACCGGCGCTGGACTGGGTCACGCAGAGCGCCGCCGAGCTGGCGTCGCTCGCCAACGTGCGCGTACTGTCGCGGTCGGTTGCGTTTGGATACTACGACCAGAACATGGTCGCGGTCGCCGAACGCGTCGCCGACCATGTGGCGGAGCCCGAGGCCTTTTCCCCCAGACAGCGTTTGTGGTGCGTGCGTGCGCGCGAAGTCGTTTTGGCCACGGGCGCGCTCGAGCGCCCGCTGGTGTTCCCCGGCAACGACCGGCCGGGCGTGATGCTCGCGAGCGCGGCGCAAAGCTACGCCAACCAATATGCGGTGCGCTGCGGCGGCCGCGCGGTGGTGTTTTGCAACAATGACAGCGCCTATGGCGCCGGGCTCGACCTGGCCGGCGCGGGGGTTGACGTGGCCGCCATCGTCGACGCCCGTGTCGGTGGGCCCGGGCCGACCTGGCGCGAGCGTACCGCAGCGGCGGGTATCGAGCTGCTCGATGGTCACGTGGTCGTGGGCACACACGGCTCGCGGGGTTTGCGCGCCATCGAGGTGATGCGTTACGACTATGCGCGCGGCGCGGGTGTGGGTCCGGAACGTCTCATACGCTGCGATCTGCTGTGCTCCTCGGGTGGCTGGAACCCGACGGTGCACTTGTTCTCGCAGTCTCAAGGCCGGGTCGAGTATGACGAGCGGCTGACCAGCTTTGTGCCGGGCGAAGCCAGGCAAGCGGCGCGCCCGGCGGGCGCCGTGTGCGGTCACTTCAGCTTGGGTGAGTGTCTGGCCGCTGGTGCCGATGCAGGCGCGGATGCCGCCAAGAGCAGCGGCTTCAAAACGTCGAGGGTCACGGTGCCGGCGGTGGCAGCACCGGAGCCCGAGGCCTCGCTACTCCCGCTTTGGGCCGTGCCCGCCCCTGCCGGTCGTCACCCAAAGCGTTTTGTAGACCTTCAAAACGATGTCACGGCGGACGACGTCGCGTTGGCTGTGCGCGAGGGCTACCAGTCGGTCGAACATCTCAAGCGATACACCACGCTGGGGATGGGTACGGACCAGGGCCGGACCAGCAATGTCAACGGGCTTGCGATCCTGGCCGCGACGCTGGACCAGCCGATTCCGACCGTCGGCACGACCACCTTCCGACCGCCGTACACACCCGTCAGCTTGGGTACCTTGGCCGGACCGGAAATCGGGCAGCACTTCTCGCCGGTGCGCCGCACGCCCATGCACGACTGGCACATCGCCAAGGGCGCGCCGATGGTCACCGCGGGGCTGTGGATGCGCCCGCAGTATTATGCGCGACCCGGCGAATCGATGATGGACGCCATCAACCGCGAGGCGGTCACGGTGCGCAAGGGTGTGGGCGTGGTCGATGTGTCGACGCTTGGCAAGATCCAAGTCAGCGGCAGCGACGCGGCCGCATTCTTGGAGAAGGTGTATCTCAACCGGTGGCAATCGTTGAAGGTGGGCCGCTGCCGCTATGGTCTGATGCTGCGAGAAGACGGGTTCTTGTTCGATGACGGCACTACGACCCGAGTGCGCGAGAACGAGTTCTATATGACGACCACCACGGCGCACGCGGCCGAGGTCATGGCGCACATGGAGTTTCTCGCGCAGACCGTGTGGCCAGACATGCATGTGCATCTGAGCTCGGTCACCGACCAGTGGGGCGCGATGGCATTGGCCGGACCGCATAGTCGCGATGTCTTGAGCGCGGCGGTGGACGACACCGATGTGAGCAACGAGGCCTTGGCGTTCATGGGTTATACCGAAGCGACCATTGGCGGGATGCCGGTTCGCATCTTTCGGATCACCTTCTCGGGTGAGCTGGCCTACGAGATCCACATGCCGGCGGGTTTTGGCATGAGCGTATGGGAGCAGGTGCTGGAGTCGGGCAAGCCGTGGGACATCATTCCCTATGGCACGGAGGCTATGAGCGTGCTGCGTATCGAGAAAGGGCATGTCGTCGGTAGCGAGCTCGACGGTCGGACGGTACCCGCGGACTTCGGCTTTGACCGGATGCAGCGACCGAATTCGGACTTTATCGGGCGCCGCTCGCTCGAGCGCACGGCGCTCGGCGCTAAGACGCGGCGGACCTTGGTCGGTCTCATGGCCAGTGACCGCAAGACGCACATCCCGCGCGGCGCACAGCTCGTGGTCTCGGGCGACGCCGAAACCACGAAGCCAATGGTCGGACACGTGACCTCAACCTGCTATAGCCCGAATCTCGAGGCCGAGATCGCGCTCGCCCTGCTCATGAGCGCCGAGGGGTATCGTGGCCAGACGCTTTATGCGGCCTCGCCCTTGACCGGGCAAA
>CAJHYW010000032.1_pt1 | contig 33723 bp, 34 predicted proteins | sample 9198811 | NCBI WGS metagenome assembly CAJHYW01 (sample SAMEA7708378, study PRJEB35096) | sediment metagenome | biome: marine neritic benthic zone biome [ENVO:01000025]; feature: sediment [ENVO:00002007]; material: shallow marine sediment [ENVO:03000034] sea grass bed [ENVO_01000059] ...
CCGTCATCGCGCGCAACTCCTCGTTTACCTTCAAGGGCCAGGCCGTTGACGTCAAACAGGTTGGCGAGAAGCTGGGAGTCAACCATGTCGTCGAAGGCAGCGTGCGCAAAGCGGCAAACCGGGTGCGGGTCACGGCGCAGCTCATCGAAACGGCCACCGGAAACCACCTCTGGGCCGAACGCTACGACAGAGATCTGGAGGACATCTTCGCCGTGCAAGACGAGGTCGTATCCTCGGTGGTGCAACAGCTTGGGCTCAACCTGCGCGCGGCTGCGACCGTACACGCAAGGAACCATCCCACCAACAACGTGACTGCCTACTCCCATCTCTTGAGAGGCCGCGCCGCATGGTGGCGTGGCAACTGGAACGAAGGCTTCGAGCATTTGGAGCGCGCACTGGCGGCGGACCCCAAATTCGCCGCCGCGCATGCGTGGCTCGCACTCCAGTACGCGTACCAGAGTTACAGCGGAACCATGGGGTTCTCGCCCGATGCGATTGTCGCCAAGACACGCGAGCACGCCGAGGCGGCGCTCGCCTTGGATGACAGAGACCCCTTCGTGCACATGGCGGCGAGCATGGCCTTTGGCTTCTCCCCCGCGCCCGACAAGGAGCGGGGGTTACGCCACAGCGACATGTCTGTGGCGATGAATCCGCACGACTCGGACATTATGTACTGCCGTGCCTATCAGCTCGCCTTCTTCGGACGCTGCCAGGAGGCACTCGAATGGCTGGACAGGCTGCGGCTGCTCAACCCGGTCAGCACCTACATGCTGTCGGAGTGCTACGCCGACATTTACTACATGACGCGCGAGTATCAGAAAGTCTTGGAGGCGTATTGGGGACAAGCCGATGTTCCGGCCCACGTGCGTCCGGTTTTTGCGGCCTGCTACGCGCAACTCGGCGAACTCGAAAAAGCACAACAAACGCTGGCGGAGCTGGAGCGAGACCGTCCCGAGACCTTCGAGCTATTGCTGTTTATCCAGGCGCAGCTTGCCGCGTGCGCCCGGCCGGAAGACGCGGCGCATTGGCGCGAAGGCTTTGAGAAAGCGGGTATCGCCGTTTGACCGCGTAGCCAGCACCCTCGTGATACCGCGATCTGGCCTGCCGATGCTGAGGCGACTTCGAGCACACCCCCGCGGGGGGATTTGCTAGAAACGACTTTAACCCGGTCCGACCAAGCAAGAGTTGCGTCTCTCACCTGCGGTTGGCGACGAGGCGTTTTTGCTCTGTACGAAGCCACTCGATGGCCACTCCACCACGCTGGAACTCAGCGGCTCAAGGTGGTCGCCACCCACCTGGCGAAGTGATGTGATAGGTCGTCCATCACGAGTGAGAACACGCCACCCGAAAACGCGGGTGACTTTCGCCCACGCTGCATGCCCTCCACAACCCCGATGTCCTCCTTGAATACCTGTGTCCAGGATGCCAACCGCGCCGCACGCGCGTCGTCAAACGCTTCATCCTCGGCCGCGTCGCCAAGATAGTACAAGCGCAGGTGGTCGAACGAGCGCTGCGCGGACACGGGCTCGACGATGCGCGTCCAGTAATGGTCGCAGTGCAACCCCAGAAATACATTGGGGAACAGCGATGGGTACTCGGCAACGCGTTGGGGCCACCGCAATCGGTGTCCGAGAAGCTGACACCGCTCAGGAAAGAGCCCAGGGTCATCCAATGAGAGTCCGGCCGCGGTGTTTGCAGGGTAAAACCCTACAAATCACGAGCTGATTGAGCAGTCTAGTCCATTGAAAAGATTGGGTGCTTGTGGCAGTATACTGGTTATATATACAGCTAATGGTAACCACCATGCCCATCCCGCGACCCGGTGCTCATGACCCCGCCCGCTGCGAGCGCCTCGGCCAGGAAATCAGCGAGCTTGCCGCCCATCTCCATGCCGCCACCTATCGGTTGCTGTGTCTGATACGCGAGTTCGACGCGCGCGGCGGCTGGGGCGGCGCGGGGGTGATGTCGTGCGCCCACTGGCTCAACTGGCAGTGCGGGATCAGCTTGAACGCGGCGCGCGAAAAAGTACGGGTGGCGCAGGCGCTTGGCGAGTTGCCACGGATAAGCGCGGCTTTTGCCAGGGGCGAGGTGAGCTACTCCAAGGTGCGCGCGATGACGCGGGTGGCCACGCCCGAGAACGAAGACTACCTGCTGATGGTGGCACACCACGGGACGGCGACGCATGTGGACCGCCTGGTGCGCGAGTATCGGGGCGTAGAGCGACGCGCGGAGCGCGAGCGGGCCGAGCGGCAACACGAGGAGCGTGAGCTCAGCGTCTACACCGATGAGGACGGGTCGCTGGTCATCCACGCACGGTTGCCCGCCGAGCGTGGTGCGCTGGTGTTGCAGGCGCTACAAGCCGCGATGGATGCATTGGCTAGCGACGAAGCCACGGGGGATGCGGATGACGAAAATCCCCCCGCGGGGGGATTGGCGCGCGAGGACGAAAAGCGCCCCAACGTCTGTCAGCGCCGCGCGGATGGGTTGGTGTTGATGGCCGAGACCTTGCTCGAGGACGGAGCGAAGGCGTCTCGGAGCGCCGAGCGCTATCAAGTCGTGGTGCATGTGGCCGCGGAGACCTTAGCGACGGGCGCCCCGGGGCGCTGTGCCATCGACGCTGGCCCGGCCTTGGCCGCCGACACCGCAAAACGGCTCGCCTGTGATGCCAGCATCGTGCGTTTAGTCGAAGACAACGCCGGTCAACCCGTGTCCATCGGGCGAAAGACGCGTGCCATCCCGCCGGCCATCCACCGGGCCTTGCGCGCCCGCGACGGCGGGTGTCGCTTCCCGGGGTGTACGCATCGTCACTTCATCCATGCGCATCACATCACGCCGTGGGCGCAGGGCGGCGAGACGTCACTGGTGAACTTGGTCCAGCTCTGTCAGCACCATCACCGGCTGGTGCACGAAGGGGGCTATGGGTGCCGGCTCAGCGACACCGGTGAGCTGCTCTTCACCCGCCCCGACGGGCGCCCGCTCAACGCGGTGCCCCCCATGCTCATACCCAAGACCGGCAAGACCATCGAAGACGAGAGTCGCAAGCATGGTCTCCGCATCGACCCACACACCTGCGTGCCCAGGTGGCACGGTGAGGTAATGGACTATGGGATGGGGGTCGAAGGCTTGCTTTGGCTGGCGGGGCGTCATCGGCAAACATCCAAGCTCGCGGGCTAACGCGAGACCATCGGACCCATGGGACGCCCACCGAGCAGGTGCATATGCAGGTGGTACACGACCTGACCGCCGTCGCGGTTACAGTTGACGATCAGCCGGTAGCCGCTCTCGGCGATGCCCTCGCGCTCGGCCAGCGTCTTGGCGGTCAACATCATGTGACCGACCAGCGCGGCGTCTTCCTCGGTCAAGTCGTTGACGGTGGGGATCTCCTTGTTTGGCACGATCAGTATGTGGACCGGGGCGGCCGGGCTGATATCTCTGAAACAGGTCACCTGGTCATCGCTGTATACGATGTCGGCAGGCGCCTCACCGCTGATGATCTTGGAAAAAATCGTCGACATTCAGACATCCCTCCGGGCAGTAAAGCGAAGCGCTGGGCCAAACGTTTTAGACCGATTGGCCATATTCAAGGCTGGGCGCGGTACGGTAGAGTACGTGGTTTGACAACAACCGCATCGCCCACCAGAGCTGGGGGCCGATCATGCAACAGGGGGAACACCCATGGCCACCGTCACCGCCCAAACCACCGAGCCCAAGGCACTTACGCACTTTGTCAACGGTCAGCGCGTCGCTGGCCAGAGCAACCGCTTTGGGGACGTCTTCGACCCTTCGACGGGGAACGTCTCGAGCCGCGCACCCTTCGCGAGCACCCATGAAGTCCGCCAGGCCGTAGAGGCGGCCAAGAACGCGTTTCCAGGCTGGTCGGACACCCCGCCGGCGCAGCGGGCGCGTCTGTTGTTCAAGTTCTATCACCTGATAGAGGCGAACAAGGAAGAGCTGGCGCGGATTGCCGCCGCCGAGCATGGCAAGACGCTGGAAGACGCCGTCGGGTCGGTCACACGCGGCGCCGAGATCGTCGAGTTCGCCTGCGGCATCCCGCAGATGTTGAAGGGTGAGTTCAACGAAAACGTGGCGAAGAACGTGGACATGTACTCGGTGCGCCAGCCGCTTGGCGTATGCGCCGGGATAACGCCGTTCAACTTTCCGGCCATGGTCCCGATGTGGATGTTTCCGGTCGCGTTGGCCTGTGGCAACACCTTTGTATTGAAGCCCTCGGAGCGCGACCCCTCCTGCAGTCTGCGCCTGGCCGAGCTCGCGGTGGAAGCCGGGATCCCGCCGGGTGTGTTGAACGTGGTGATTGGCGACAAAGAAGCGGTGGATGCGCTGCTGACCGACCCCGACGTGGCCGCCGTAAGCTTCGTCGGCTCCACACCCATCGCCAAGTACGTCTACGAGACCGGCACCAGCCATGGCAAACGTGTACAGGCACTCGGGGGTGCCAAGAATCACATGGTGGTGATGCCCGATGCGGATCTCGACCAGACCACCGATGCCCTGATCGGGTCCGCCTATGGCTCTGCCGGCGAACGCTGTATGGCCATTTCGGTGGCGGTTGCGGTGGGTGATGAGACGGCGGACGCGCTTATCGGCAAGCTAAAGCCACGGGTCGAATCCCTAAAGGTGGGTCGGTTCGACGAGCAAGGCGTGGAAATGGGCCCTCTGGTCACGCAGGCACACCTGGACAAGGTGCGCGGCTACGTCGATACGGGTGTAGAAGAGGGCGCCGAGCTGGTCGTCGATGGCCGTGGACACAAGGTGCAGGGTCACGAGAACGGCTTCTTTATCGGCGGGTGCTTGTTCGACAACGTCAAAGCCGACATGAAGATCTACAAAGAAGAGATCTTTGGGCCCGTGCTGAGCGTGGTTCGAGCTAACAGCTACGAGGAAGCCTTACAACTGGTCAATGACCATGAGTACGGAAACGGCACCGCCATCTTCACCCGCGACGGCGACGCGGCGCGAGACTTCACAACCCGGGTCAACATTGGGATGGTGGGTGTCAACGTGCCGATCCCAGTGCCCACCGCGTACCACAGCTTTGGCGGCTGGAAACGCTCACTGTTTGGCGACCACCACATGCATGGACCGGAGGGCGTGCGCTTCTTCACGCGCCAAAAGACGGTAACGTCGCGGTGGCCGTCGGGGATACGCGCGGGCGCGGACTTCTCGATCCCACAAACGAGATAGCCCGGATGAGGGCGGGTTAGATCTTGCGGTCGCGCGGGTCGTAGGTAGGCTCGGGCGTGCGCAAGGGTTTCTCGGGCAGGGCCGGCGGTTTAACGAACTCGAGGTTCAGCTCACCACCGCCCCGGCGCTGCGCAAAAGGTGTCTTGATGCGTACGGTTCCCCCTTCGCGCAAGGCCAGACGCGTGAGCTCTTGAAGTTGCTCGGCATCGCGCGTGCGCCACGGCAGCACGTAGTAGCGCGGCTCGGGCGTGTCGGGCAAACGCAGCCACAGGTAAATCGCCTTGTCTTCGTCCAGCGAGAAGCCAAGCAGCTCGGCATCGGTCTTGCTTTTCTTCAAGTACTCGCTGCCGACGGGTTTTGGCTGGCTTCGCAGCTCGTTCAAGGCCAGATAAGCCAGGGGGATAAACAGACCCGTCAATGCTACCGCGCCCACACGCATCTTTAGTGAAATCCCCGAGCGAACGGCGATACCGGCGAGCAGCGCGGACACAGCGAGCAGACCTGCAAACAATAGGGTCAAGGATTCCATAACGAGGGTAGGGTGACGAGATTTCGCTTGAGCGTCGTGACGCTCCCCTCGATCAGCTCTCCCTCGCCGGACAGACTAAACCGGAAGGCGGTCTCTTCCTGATTGAGCCGGTAAAGCACGACCTCGGTCTGCAAGATCTGCGCGAGCTTTTCAAATTTCTTTCTCACGCTGACCACCACCTTGACCGGTACGCGCGCGCCCTCGGGCAACGCGCCGTACATATGCACGTTCACCGTGTACTCGCCGGCCGGTATGCCGCGGCTGTAAGACACCTCGTAGTTCTCACCGCTGGCGTCGCGGTCATAGCCGCGGTCGTCACGCAGCAGGTCGAAGTACTCGCTGCCGTGGTTGAAGAAGCCGACGGGCACATCGTGCGGCGCCTTGACCCAGAGGTCCACATCCACGGGTAGGTCGTTTGGCCAATGGATTTCGACGACGACATTCCCCGGTGAGCGATGCGCCTCAGTGACCTGCGTGGCTTTGCTCAGATGCGGTAACAACACGATCAGCATGGCTACGAAACCGATCAAGGCCAGCATGAGCACATCGCGAAACACCGTGCCGACGGTGTCGTCGTCAAGATCGTCAGCGTCCCACATGCTGCTCACCGAGCTCGACGACGGCGTCGAACAACCGTGCGGCACCGGTGCTGAGGATGCGATAGTCCACCATCAGCCATACGTGCAGCACTGAACCGATCAACGTGGTGTACAAGGCGATGGACATACCGCTCACCAAGGTTGCAACCATAGAACCGACGCCGTCCACGCTCACCGCCACGTCGGGGCTCACCCCGGACAGCGCGACGATAAAGCCGACCACGGTACCCACCAAACCCAGGAAGACGAGCGTGTTGGCCACCTGTCGCACGAGCGCGATCTCATTTCTGAGCCGTAGCCGGAGCAGGTTGGCGCTGATAAAACGTCCCTGCGGGTCGCGCTCACGGACGGCATCGAGATAAGCGCTCGCCCGCGGTGATGAACGGGGGTCGCCCGCGTAGATGGTCTCGAGCTCCCGATTGGCATGCCAGATGCGGCGCGTGCATGCGATCAGACCAAACAAGAAGGTGACAAAGATGCCAAGCGACAGCCAGCCCGTGTGGCCCTCCAGCGCGCCGTCCAACCAGCCCTCGAGATAGACGACACCCAGCAGACCAAAGGCAACCAGGTTAACCAGCGCAAACCGAAGCAGCAGAACATGGCGATGGTCGGGGGCGCCACGCGTGCTGCGCCCCGCCCCCGCCGGGCTGCGCGGGTCGCAGGTCGCAGCGGACGAGGGCTCGCCGCTCACACCACCCTGCCTGGGTTCAAGATGTTATGGGGGTCAAGCGCGCGTTTGAGCGTGCGCATCATCTCGAGCTCGATACCGGGTCTGTAGCGCTCGAGCGCATCGCGTTTTAGACGACCGATACCGTGCTCGGCGCTAAAGCTACCGTCCAGACTTGCAACCAGCTCGTAGATGGCATGGCGCACGGTCGCCTCGGGCGCGAGAAACGCCTCGGCGGAAACGTTGTCGGGTTGGCTCAAGTTGTAGTGGATGTTTCCGTCGCCGATGTGTCCAAAAGAAACGATCACCGCGTCGGGGTGTAGCCGCCGGATGATCTCGCCGGCGCGCTCGAGAAACTCGGGCACGCGTGAAACCGGCACCGAGACATCGTGCTTGATCCCCGCGCCCGCCGCCCGCGTGGCCTCGGGGATCGCTTCGCGCAGGCGCCACAGGGCGTCGCGCTGCGCACCCGTTTGCGCGACCGTGGCATCGAGAATCTCACCGCCTCTGTATCCCTGCTCGAGGATCTGCTCCAAACGCTCCCCGAGCTGGTCACCCTCGTGCGCTGAGCTGAGCTCGAGAAAGGCGTAATGGTCATAGCCCTGCGCCAACGGCCGGCGGGTGTCCGGGATATGATGCAAAGTCAGCTCGACACTCGCGTGGTCCAAGTATTCGAAGGTGCTCAAGGTCTCACCCACCGCCTCATGACACGCCGTGAGCAAACGCGTGGCGGCTTCGGCCGAGCGCAGGGCGACAAAGGCCGCGTGCACCTGTTTTGGTTTTGGGAACAGCTTGACCACGGCCGCGGTGATGACCCCAAGGGTCCCTTCCGAGCCGATAAAGAGCTGCTTCAGATCGTAGCCCGTGTTGTCCTTACGCAGCCTTCTAAGCCCGTCCCAAACCTCGCCGCTGGCCGTCACTACCTCCAGACCCAATACCAAATCCCGGGCGTTGCCATAACGCAGCACCGCCGTACCGCCGGCGTTTGTGGACAAGTTGCCACCGATCTGACAGCTACCCTCGGCCGCAAGGCTGAGCGGGAACAACAGACCAACCTCGTCCGCCACGCGTTGCACATCCGCCAAGATGCACCCCGCCTCCACCGTGGCCGTGGCGTTTAGCGGGTCGACCTCGCGCACCGCGTTCATCCGTGACAGCGACAGCAGCAGCTCGGCACCGCTGTTGTCGGGTACAGACCCGCCAACCAGCCCTGTATTGCCACCCTGCGGGACGATGCCCACACCGGCTTTCGCGCAGATTCTCACGACCTCGCAGACCTGCCCGGTGCTCGCCGGTCTCGCCACCATCGCCGAGCGCGCGGCAAACAAGCCGCGACGGTCGGCGAGATACGGGGCCATGTCTTCGGGGTTGGTGAGATAGCCGCTATTGCCAAGCACCTTCTTTAGCTGCTCCAGAACGGTGGGGCTAAGACCATGCGGCGGCTGATTCGAAGTCATTGGCTTGGACATCACGGTCTCGATGCAAGATTTAGACACTACGCCCTCGTATTCCAGCATGCTTTCATTTCGATGTCTCGCGCCGCGCCTGCTTGGCCAGCACGGCTTCGCGGTGCGCGATGTAGATGGCGGCACCGATGATCAACGTCGCGCCCAGCCACAACCATTGGTCGGGCACCTCGGCAAAAAACACGTAGCCGAGCAGCGCGACAAACGGCAGCCGGGTGTAGTCGAAGGGCTGCACCGCGGAGGCGTCGGCCTTGACATAAGCGCGGGTGAGCAAGATGTGCGCCACCGCCGCGACCAAACCCAACGCGACCATGAGCGCCAGCACGTACCCGCTGGGCCAGCGCCAGACCCAAAGCGCCGGCATGAGCGAGATGGGTGTCATGAACAAGTTCATATAGAGCACAACGGTACCCGGGCTCTCGGTACGCGACAGTGACTTCACCACCAGCGTGGACACGGCCATGAAACCGGCCGCGATGATCGGGAGCAAAAAAATGAGCGAGACGGTGCCAAACCCTGGGCGGAGAATCACCAACGTCCCGACAAAACCGATAGCGGTGGCCGTCCAGCGCCGCGCGCGAACCGTCTCACCCAGGAACAGCGCAGCGCCTATGGTGACAAACAACGGCGCGGTGAAGTTGAGCGCAACGGCGTCGGCCAGCGGTAGCAAAGCGACCGATGTAAACCAGCAAAGCATCCCCGCCAGGCCCACCACCGAGCGGACGAAATGCGTACCCAACCGCCGCGTCTTTAGACTTCGAGCCCCGAGCCTGAACGCCCAAGGCAGCATAAACACAAACGCAAAGAAGTTGCGGAAGAAGGCGATCTGCAACGCGCTCAGCTCGACCGCGGCGAGGCGGATCAGCAGGTTCATCACCGCGAAACACAAGGCGGCACCCGTCATGTACAACGCGCCTTGGACCGCCGCCGGCATACCGAGACGGTCTCCCGAGTCGGACGAGTTCGGGCCGTCGGCTTGTACTTTTGGGCGGTTCACACGCTCACCGGCTGGTCGGGTCCCGCGGTTGCACGCGGTATGGGATCAACGATACGCTCGGGTGCTTTCGCGCGCGCAGAGGCGGCATTGTGACAACTCATTTTCTGGTGCACAACCAGACGGACTCGCTTGGAGTCGCTGTCGTTGAAGGGGTCAAGGCGCAGGACGACTTGACGAGGTGGGTCATGGAGACCGACGAGACCATCAGCCTCACCGCGTTGGAGCCGATCCCGCTGGGTCACAAGATCGCGCTCGCCGACATCGATGACGGGGCCACCGTCATCAAGTATGGCGAGGACATCGGGCGGACCGTCAGCGCCGTCAAAAGAGAACAGCACGTCCACGTGCACAACACCAAGACCAAAAGGTGGTAAGCATGGGTTGAAAGCGCCATGACGGATATCGTTATCACGGAGTTCATGGATGAGCGCTCCGTCGTGCGCTTGAAGCGCGACTTCGAGGTGCGCTACGTGCTGACGCCACACATCGCCGGCGTCACCGTCGAGTCAAACGCGCGTGGGGGGACATGATCGCAAACGGAATCGCGAGCTACCTCCGGGGCGGAGCGGGACAGTAGAAAGGGCAGTCTTATCAAGAGACGAATCCAGCCAAGCGCGGCAGCCAAGCCGCTAGCATAGTCAATCGATGCTCCGCGCTTCGCAGCTACCCAATAGCATTTGTGTGATGCGGATGTTGTTGGTTATTCCGATAGTGATTAGCCTGCGATCCGAAGATTTCCTGTTGGCCCTGACCCTCATTCTCATCGCTGGACTGTCGGACGGACTCGATGGCTACCTGGCCAGAAGGTTTGGCTGGCGAACTAGGCTTGGTGGCCTGTTGGACCCGTTGGCGGACAAGCTGCTACTAGTCACAGTCATGCTGACTTTGACGTTAATGAACTTAGCGCCGGTCTGGCTGGCTTGCGTCGTGATTGGTCGTGACCTGGTCATAGTGATCGGAGCAATTCTGTACCATTGTCTGATCGGACCCATAACGCCCGACCCCACTGCCATCAGTAAGGTCAACACGATATGCCAGTTGCTTTACATAGTTTTCGTGATCGCACATCAGGCGAGTGGTTGGCCGCCCGAGATTGGCATACTGTTGAGCGGAGCCGCAGTTTTGCTTACCAGTCTCGTCAGTGGATTTGACTACGTCATCCGCTGGGGCGCCAAGGCGGCCGCTCACCGTGACGCCTGACAGCGATGGGCTTAACGAGGTCTCGTGGACCAGCGTTTGCGTTAAACATAGCAAAGCGTAGTGAATAACACGCACCAGTCTGCATGCGGGTCTCCGCCCTTAGAAGCTTCGCTTTTGTTTCTATCATTACGAAAATGCCCGAGTGAAGTAAGCTCCTACCATTGCCCATAGTCGAACTGAAACTACTGGTCCTGTTGATCATTGCCAACGGAGCTCCGATCCTGGCCCGCAAGCTGTTGGGAGATCGGTGGGGTTTTCCGTTGGACGCGGGCCTGTTGTTCGTGGATGGGCAACCGTTGTTGGGCAAGTCCAAGACGGTGCGTGGCGTCCTGTGTGCGATCATACTGACCGGAGCGGCGGCGCCGCTATTGGGCCTTGCCGTCGCTCAGGGTTGCTTCTTGGCCACGCTGTCCATGCTTGGCGATCTGCTTTCCAGCTTCATCAAACGCAGGCTGAAGCTGCCGCCAAGCAGCATGGCGCTGGGCCTGGACCAGGTGCCGGAGTCACTGCTGCCGTTGCTGTTGCTGAAGGAGACGCTGTGTCTTAGCTGGCCCGGTATCCTGCGAACGATCCTGCTGTTTTTTGTCCTCGAACTGGTTCTGTCACGACTGCTGTTTTGGCTCAGGATCCGGAAGACGCCGTACTGAAGTACTGCTCAAGGAGTTCTGCCCGGACGCAGGCAGTGCAGCGTCACCTCGGGCAGACAGTTCAGGCGAACGTTGACGATGGACGTGCCGGCGCCGACCGAGGTGTAACCGAGCATGTCCAGATAGCGCCATGGCCCCGAGCCGATGCGACGCGGACAACGTGAGTCCAGCGTGACCGGGATCCCGCCCGGCAGGCAAATCTGCCCGCCATGGGTGTGGCCGCTCAACATGACATTGAACTGGGCGTAGTGGGCATGGCGGTAGATCTCGGGTGTGTGCGACAACAGGATGGAAACCGTATCATCGGGGAGACCGTTTGCGGTCTTCTCGAGGTTGTCGACCCGGAAGTAATGTGCGTCGTCGACCCCAGCCAGGGCGATCCTGTCGTCACCGCGTTCAATCACCACGGACTCGTTCAACAGCATGTTGATGCCCTGGCTTTCCAGCCCAGGCACCATGCGGATGCTGTCGTGGTTGCCGAGCACACCGTATGTCGGTGCGCGCAACTGCTCGGTTATGAGGCGCATTGCCTCCAGCGTCTCGTCGTAGGGACCAAAGGTCATTGCCCGGTAGTCACCCGTCAGCACGCAAAGGTCGTAGTCGAGCTCGCGGATCTTGTCAGCAATTGCCCGGGTCGCTTCCAGGTCCATATCGGCATGTAGATCCGATAAATGCAGCAGCCTGAAGTTGTCGAACGACCCCGGCAGCTCTGGTACAAAGAACTCGTTATGCTTCAGCTGTATGTTGCGCGCATTGCTAACGCCGCGGTTATAGAGCCCGCTCAGCTTGAGACAAAATTTGATCAGTGTATGAGCCGAGTACCAGTTTTCCGGATGAAAGAAATTGATACCGCCGCCAAACACGCGGTGACCGCTTTCGGCTTCGATTCCCAGCCGCAGCCGCGCGTGGACGCGCCCAAGGCGCTGTTCGAGTTGCCGTTCGACGTCGTCTGACATCTTTCGCCGGTGAATCCCCGATTGTTTTCTAGCGGCCGAGATAGAGTGAATCAAAGCTCAGACTCCGCAGTGTACCGGGCTAGTAGAACCCGCGCGCCACGAGGCCATGTTAGAGTTCGCGCGTTGCACACGGTTTTCCCCACGCCGCATGTGCTCTTGAGCGCGTCCGATGAAGTGGCTTCGACTAGGCCAAGCTTCTCCCATGATGTATACCTCCGTCTTCTCTGCGATGTCTAGCGCGTCTTCGATCTCGAATCCGAGATAACGAACGGTACTCTCACGGTTCCGTGGCGCGGGGCGGGATTGTTGCGGCTCGCAGCCGGGTCGACACCTGCCGGGTCGTGGCGGCGCCGAGACTTTCTGCTGGCTCAAGCTGAAGCGCTACGGCGAACGTGCATCTCCACGGTCTTACACGAACCCAATGCACGAAGATGCGAAGCGCGCTATGCTCGCTCGCCTCATGAGTGCAACACTTTCCCTAGACGATTTGCGCGCATTGGCCACCGATGCGCTCATGGCGGCCAACACCTCGGCGTGCAACGCCCACAGCGTGGCAACCGCGCTGGTTGCGGCCGACGCGGAAGGCCTGTCCTCACACGGGGTCTCGCGTGTCCCCTTCTACGCGGACCAGGCCAAGAGCGGCAAGGTGGACGGTCAGGCCACACCGCAGACCACGACCGTTGCCACTACCTGCGTGCGGGTGGATGCAAGATCCGGCTTCGCGTTCCCCGCCATACAGGCGGGGCTGGAGAATGGCTCAGGGCTCGCTAAGGAACACGGGACCGCTGCTATTGGCGTGACGAACTCACACCACTGTGGTGCGCTCGGCCACCATGTGGAGCAGGCCGCGCAAGCCGGCCTCGTCGCGCTCGGCTTTAGCAACACGCCCGCCGGCATGGCACCCTGGGGCGGCACCCGCGCTATATTTGGGACCAACCCCATCGCCTTTGCCACGCCGCGCACGAGCGGCCCCGCGCTCGTGATCGACCTGTCCTTGAGCCGCGTCGCGCGGGGTAAGATCATGCTCGCGCAAAAGTGCGGTGAGACCATACCGGAAGGCTGGGCCCTGGATGCGGACGGCAACCCCACCACCGACCCGACGGCGGCGCTGGCGGGCACCATGGTGCCGGCAGGTGACGCCAAGGGTGCGGCGCTCGCCCTCATGGTGGAGACGCTCGCCGCGGCCGTGACGGGGGCGAACTTCTCCTACGAGGCGAGCTCTTTCTTCACCGCGGGGGGGCCTTCCCCGAGCATCGGACAGTTTTTCCTTTTGGTCGACGCGCTGCGGTTCAACGCGGATTTTGGCGAGCGCTTCGAGGCGCTCGCGACGACAATTTGCTCACAAGAAGGGGCGCGTCTGCCGGGCGACAGCCGCCACGCGCGACGTCTCAGGGCGCGGGACGAAGGCGTGTCCATACCCAATGCGCTGTATGAGGATCTGCGCGCCCGTGCCGACGCGGTATCAGGGCGCCAGTAGCGGCAGCTCTTCGAGGCAATTCGACACCATCCGCGCGTAGTGCGCATTGCCGTCGCGACTCAGGTGAATCCCGTCGTCGAGCACGAAGTCGGTGACGTCGATGTGCTCGATACGCATCAACTCCTGCAGGTCCACAAACCCCCAACCCGCATGCCAACGGCACGCAGACGCGAGCCCGGCGTGCATCCGCTCGGAACGCCCGACCTCGCCGCCGGTCTGAGTACCAGACAAGACGAACACGGCGTACTTGCCGGGCATTGGTCTTGTAGAATATGACGATGAAGTGGGCGCGACGAACAATAATCATCCTTGCCCTTGTGTTTATGGGACCTGTGATCATGGTGTCCTGTGGGAACGTAAAGCTCGGTCAGGACTGGCGTACCGCCGACCGCGGTAGCACCGGGATTGCACCAAACCCGCTGGCGACAGAAGAGGCGGTCGTGCAGGCATACGCGGCCCGCGCCTTCAACTGGCGTGGCATTTTCGCGGTGCACACCTGGATTGCGGTCAAGCCACGCGGCGCCGCAAGCTACACCGTCTACCAGGTACTGGGCTGGCGCGCCTACCGCAACCAGCCGGTGGTGACCCGATACAACGACCTACCGGACCGCTCCTGGTACGGAGCGGCACCGGAGTTGCTGATGGACTTGCGTGGCGAGGAAGCCGAGACGGTGATCCCGTTGATCGCGGACGCGGTAGACAGCTATCCCTACACGCACGATTACGGCTTGTGGCCGGGACCAAACAGCAACACCTTCATCGCCTGGGTGGCCCGCCGAGTGCCCACGCTCGGACTGGAGCTGCCGGCGACGGCCATCGGCAAAGACTTTCTAGGCAACGGCGACGTCGTCGGGCCGGCGCCGAGCGGTACCGGGTACCAGCTCTCGCTCCATGGGGTGCTCGGCGTGCTCGCCGCCGAACGCGAAGGTTTGGAATTCAACATCCTGGGGCTCAACTTCGGCATCGACCCCTTGGGTCCCGCCATAAAGCTACCCGGCGTCGGCCGCCTCGGCTTCGACCGCCGCAGCTAGCGCCCACCTACTTCGGGCTAAGCCACAAAGTCGTGGCGATAGTCTTCGGCGAATTGTAGAAACGAGGTCGGCGGGCGTCCCAGCACGTCGCTGACCGCGCTCGTGACACCCGCCGCCGCGCCCGAGCGGCTGTACTCGTAGAGTTCTAGGATAATCTCGATAAGCCATTCGGACATCCCGGCGCCACGCATCGTGTCGCGTGCCTCGGTCGGCGGGATGTCCACGTAACGGATCTGGCGACCGGTCATCACCGAAAGCGTCTCGGCAATACGCTGGTTCGAGAGTGCTTCGGCGCCCGTCAGCTCGAGCGCGCGGTTCGATGACGATGGGCCCATCAGGCTCTCAACCGCGACGGCGGCGATATCACGTGCGTCGATGACGCTGACCGCGCCCGCCCCTTGAGGCATCCGAAAGCGGTCGTGCGCGCGTATCTCGTAGCCGGCGTAGTCGACGAAGTTCTGCATAAAGGAGTTGGGCCGCAAGAAGGTCCACTGCAGCCCCGACGCTTCGATAAAGCGCTCGACTTCCCCGTGCACGCGGCCAAGCTTGGTGTCTGGCTCCGGCCCCGCGCTAAAGGCCGACAGGCGCACGATCTTTCGCACCCCCTCGGCCACCGCACGCTCGACCAGCGCGCAGGCGACATCGACCATGCGGTCTTCGAGCGGTGTAAGCAGAAACACCTGCTCGACACCTTCGAGCGCGGGGGCAAAGGTGTGGGGGCGCGAAAAATCCAGCTTTACCCAGTCCATACCAGGCGCCCGTGCCCCGTGGGTGCGCGCGCCCGCCCGTACCGCCGCCTGCTTTGTCTGCAGCCCCGCCACGACATGAGTGCCTACCGTGCCGGTCGGTCCGGTAACGAGAATCGTCCCGCGCGCCGCGTCCACGTGGGAGCCCGACCCTGTAATCGCGTCGATGACGCGAACGACTAGGTGCCTGCTACCGCCCGCGTCGGAGACGCGTGCGGACGTGCGTGCAACCAGTTAGCCACCAGCCCGGCAACACCCAAGCCCACGAAGCAAATCAGCACCCACGTCGGCATGCTCAGACCCAAGAATTTCCAAACGACATCGGCACACTCACCGGAGCCCGTGAAGGCGAGCGTTAACGCCTCGCCGATGGGAAATGCTTCCAGCATATACTCCAGACCCGGTCCGCATTCGGGGACCTGGTCCGGGGGCAGATGCTGCAACCAAACGTGGCGCCCTGCTACGGCCACGCCGGCGCCCGCCGCGGCGGCGATGAGCAGACCATAGATGCGCGCACCCGTCGCCGCCGGGTTGTGCAACGCCGCCACGAGAAACACGGCGCCAAGCGCGATCATGGCAACGCGTTGGAAGATGCACAGAGGACAGGGCTCGAGGTCTAGCTGGAACTGCGCGAAGTACGCATAGCCAAGCAATGATGCGCACACGAGAAAACCGGCTGTGTTCAAGACACGACGCGATGGCATATTGGGGCTCCTAGGAGGCTCAAGAGGCTGAACGCTCGGACTTCCATCGGGCGGCCGCATGGGTGTCGCTCTCCCGACTCTCAACCCAGCGTTCACCGCTCCCGGTCATCTCCTTCTTCCAAAACGGCGCCTGAGTCTTTAGATAGTCCATGATGAACTCGCACGCGGCGAAGGCATCGCCGCGGTGTGCGCTGGCCACACCCACAAACACGATCTTCTGTGTCGGTTCCAGCGTCCCGACGCGGTGGATGACTGTGCAGCCGTAAACGCTCCAGCGCTCCGCCGCCTCGTCCACGATGGCGCAGATGGCCTTTTCGGTCATCCCGGCGTAGTGCTCAAGCATCAAGGTGCGCACTTCTCGCTCGTCGTTTAGGTCTCGAACCGCCCCAACGAAGCTCGCCACCGCACCAACGCGCGGGTTGGCCGCGTGCAGCGCATCGATCTCCGTGCCGGCATCGAACTCCTCTGTTTGTACCCGAACGTTCCACATGATGCCCTAGTATACTGTCTCCCCCTTAGAAGCAGGACTGTCATTTGGAAATGGACACCGAGCCGTTCGACTATGTGATTGTAGGCGCGGGGTCCGCAGGGTGTGTGCTTGCGAACCGCCCCGCTCCGGCCGAACTATCTCGCGACCCTCAACAGAGGAGCTCCGCAAAGGACAGGTAGCGAACACGGTCACCCGGTGTCACGGTCGCGTGCTCGGGGACTTCCACGAGCCCCTGCGCCCACACCGCAGAGGCCAGCACGTCCGAACCCTGCTTTGGAAACAGCACGGCTTTGTAATCACCGTCCGCCTCCTCGATCCGCGCGCGCACATACTCGCGCCGGCGCATCGGGGTGGGCCACTCGAAACCCGCGCGCACGCCGACAAACTGTGGCAACACGGTGTGCGAACCGGCGCGCGCCAACAAGAACGGGCGCACAAACAAACAGAAGGTCACGAGCGTGGAGACCGGGTTTCCAGGCAGCCCGAGAAAATCGGCGTCGCCGACCCGCCCGTAGCTCAGGGGCTTGCCGGGTTTGACCGCGACCCGCCACATCTCCAGACGTCCGACCCGCTCCAGGGCGCCCTTCAGGTGATCCTCCTCGCCCACCGAGACACCGCCGCTGGTCACGATCACATCGGCATCACCCGCGGCACGCTCGAGCGCAGCGGCGCTCGCCTCCAGTTGGTCGGCAACGATGCCCAGATCGACGAGCTCACACCCCAGGCTTTGAAGCAGCCCGGCCAAAGTGTAGCGGTTCGAGTTGTAGATCTGCCCGTTGGCCAGCGGCGAGCCCGGTACGACCAGCTCATCGCCGCTCGAGAAAATCGCGACTCGCAGACGCCGGTACACGGGCACCCTTACGATACCCACCGCCGCCGCGAGCCCCATGGCCTGCGGACTGAGACGTGTTCCCTTGGTCAAGACCTCGGCGCCGATACTGATGTTGTTGCCGCGCGGGCGCACGTGCTGACCCGGTGGAACGGGGACCTCGAAGCTCAGCCGGTCGCCATGCACGGAGGCGTCCTCTTGCATCACCACGGCATCCGCACCCGGCGGCATGGGCGCGCCGGTGAAGATCCGCGCCGCCTCACCGGGGCCGAGCCGGCTCCCGACCTGGCCGGCCGCCACCCGCTGTGTCACCCGCAGCTCGCACCGCCCGTCGTTTTGCGCGTCGACACTACGCACCGCGTACCCATCCATTGAGCTGTTGTCAAAACTGGGCACATCGAACCCGGCGACCTGTGTCTCGGCCAGTACGCGACCGAGCGCGAGACCAAGCTCGGCCGATTCCACCTCTTCGACCACGCGCGCGCGCTCGAGCAGGTAAGATTGCGCCTGCTCAACACTGACCATCGCCGCCTGCTCAACACCGGACATCACTTTGACCCTCGATAGAAATTGCCGCGCCATCGGACCAGATTTGCCCACACCAAGCAAGTCCGCACCGGATAAGGTCTTGGATCGTCACGCCCAGGATCTGCTAACGTCGGTGCTGCTCCAGCCACGGCTCGCAACGCACGCATCATGACCCGCTATAACGCATACGACGACTTCAAGCACGACGACGCGGACCGCGTCGGTGTACTCATTACCAACCTCGGCACACCGGCCTCGCCCGCCACCGGTGATGTACGCCGTTTCCTCGCCGAGTTCCTGAGCGACCCCCGCGTCGTCGAGGTGCCGCGACCCCTTTGGTGGCTGATCCTCCACGGTGTGATTCTTCGTATCCGCCCGGCACGCTCCGCACGCGCCTACCGTGAAGTGTGGGGCGAGGAAGGCTCCCCGCTGATGGTCAACAGCAAGCGTCAGCGCGACGCATTGCGCGCCCGGCTCGCCAATCAGCACGCATCGATACAGGTGGCACTCGGTATGCGCTACGGCGAACCATCTATCGCTAGCGCGCTGGGAGAGCTGCGCGCCGCGGGGAGCCGCCGGATACTGGTGCTACCGCTGTACCCGCAGTACTCGGCGACCACGACCGCCTCGACCTTCGACGCGGTCGCCAAGGTCTTCGAGCGCTGGCGTTGGATACCCGAGCTTCGTTTTGTGAACCACTATCACGACCACCCGCGCTACATCGAGGCGCTTGCCGAGCGGGTGCACGAGCGCTGGGAGAACGAGGGGCGCGCCGCACGCTTGCTGTTCTCGTTCCACGGTATTCCGTTGCGCTATTTCCAGTCCGGCGACCCCTATTACTGTCAGTGCCAGAAAACGGCTCGACTCACCGCGGAGCGGCTCGGCCTGGAAGAACACGAGTGGTATGTGTCCTTCCAATCGCGCGTCGGCCGCGAAGAGTGGCTAAAGCCCTATACGGACGTGACGCTGGAGCGCTGGGGCCGCGAGGGCGTGGAAAGCGTGCAGGCGATTTGCCCAGGGTTTGCGGCCGACTGCCTGGAGACGCTGGAGGAGATCGACCAGGAGTACAGGGAGCTCTTCTTAACCTCCGGCGGCAAGCGCTTTTCCTACATCCCGGCGCTCAACGACCAGGCGACGCATCTCGATGCCTTGGCCGAGGTCATCATGCGCGACATCGCCGGCTGGCTGACCGACGGGGAGCCCGAGACAGGCGAACACCGGCGCGCACGCGCCGTTGCCATGGGCGCTACACGCTGATCCACGGTTCGGCGTGACCGACAATGGCCACGCACACACGGCTGTGTTCGATGTTGAAGGGTATGTGGATCTGTGCGAACGTAGGCCGTCGCGCACCCCGACAACAACAAGCTGCCGATGCGACTCCGCACATATTCCCCCCCGAGGGCAGGCGCCGCCGTCTTGCTGTCCGCCGCCTTGCTGTGGCTCGCGCCACCGTTGCAGGCACAGAATTGGGCGTTGTGCGGCGAGGGGTTGTTTATCCCTTCGCGTCCCGACGTCGAGTATCGAAGCGGTATCCCGGGCGCCGCCGACATGACCGCGGACGAGGCGGATGTAGACAACGAAGCCATCTCCTTGCTGATCGGTGATGTACAGGTGGTTCGCGATAACCAGCTGCTCGAAGCGGATACCGTCATCGCCGACAAGCGAGAGCAAACCATCGAGGCACAGGGCCGGGTCCGTCTGTGGGACGACGGCATGTTCTTTAGCGGCGACTACGCGCATGTCGATTTCGACACGGATGTGAAAACCGTCGAGAAGGGTGACTACACGGTGATGCAAGCGCATGCGCATGGCGAGAGTCGGCACCTGGTGCTCACAGGCAAAGACCTGGTCGTCGCCAACGACGCGAGCTACAGCACCTGCAACCCGGACCAGTTGGATTGGACGCTCACGGCGCGCGAGCTGACCTTGGACCGCGTCGCTGACGAGGGCAAAGCCCGGCACGCGACCATCAGGGTGCGGGGCGTGCCCATCTTTTACAGCCCCTACCTGACCTTCCCGCTCAGCGATAAACGACGCAGCGGATTCTTGTTCCCGACCTTTGGGGCGACGGAGAGCTCGGGCTTTGAAACGCGTGTCCCATACTATTGGAACATCGCCCCCAACTACGACGCGACATTTACCGCGCGCGGCATGACAAAGCGGGGGCTGCTTGCCGAGGGCGAGTTCAGATACATGACCGGCTACGGGCGCGGTGAGCTACGCGGCGAGATACTGCCCCGCGACTTCGAGGACGACGACCGTACCCGCGGTGCCATCGCCTTCGACCACCGCGGCAGCTTTGCACCGGGTTGGCGTACGAACATCGATATCAACTGGGTTTCAGACAGCACATATCTCGAGGATTTAGGTACCAACATCAATATTACCGGCCAGTCCTTTCTTCGCCGCCGTGGCGATTTGCGCTACCAGAACAACCGCTTCAACACGCTCGCCAGGCTGGACGACTATCAAACAGTGGATGACACCATCTTGCCGAGGAACCGTCCGTACAAGCGTCTGCCACAGCTCGTCTTTGACTTACCCTCGCGTGACGTCAACCGCAAGCTGGACATAGGCTTTGATGGCGAGCTGGTCAACTTCGACCGTAAGGACAGCGTTACGGGTCAACGCCTAGACCTGTACCCGGAGCTGAGCTTTCCGATACGCAACAGCGCTGCCTACTTCACCCCAAAGGTCGGTGTTCGTTACACCACGTACAATCTCACGGGACGCGAGGCCGGCGCGTCGAGCAACCCGTCGCGCGTACTGCCCATCGTCAGCGCGGACACCGGGGTTATATTCGAACGCGACTGGAGCTTTAGGGGGTCACGATTCTTACAGACCCTCGAGCCCCGCTTGTTCTATGTGTACGTACCCTTCGACAATCAGGACGACCTGCCGGTCTTCGATACCTCGGTCTTTACGGGCACCTTCGAGCAGCTGTTCAGGACAAACGTGTTTACCGGGCCCGACCGCGTGCAGAATGCCAACCAGCTGACCTTGGCGTTGACGACGCGTTTGCTGGCACCCGGCACGGGCGATGAGATATTGCGCGCCAGCATCGGGCAAATTCGATACTTCGCCGACCGAAAAGTCACCCTGCCGGGGGGAACGCCCCAGACATCCAGCGGCTCGGAGATCGCGGCCTCGCTCCTTGCTAACCTGAGCGACGTCTGGCGTATCTCCGGTAGCTGGCTATATGACCCGAACACCAGCCAGATCAACCGCAATGTCATCAGCTTACGCTATCAACCCAGCCCGCAACGTGTGGTCAACCTGTCGTATCGCTTTATCCGCGATACCTTGAATCAGACCGACTTGTCCGGCGCGTGGCCCATAACCCACAACTGGAGTCTGGTCGGACGCTGGGCACAGGCCTGGGACACAGAAAGCCTGGTGGAGGTATTTGGCGGCGTGGAGTACGAGAGCTGCTGCTGGGCCAGCCGGTTTGTGGTTAGACGCTTCGTCACCAACACCAGGGGAGACTTTGACACCGGGGTGTTCTTTCAGCTCGAGCTCAAAGGACTGGCCGGTGTTGGTCGACGCACCGTCGATTTTCTAAAGCAGAACATCCCCGGTTACCAAAACGCGTTCTAGCGTGCGCCTGTCGAAGTATCGCCTCAAACGCCGCGGATCTTTATAATCCCGCATTACTCGTTGCAATGTGGCTGGAGTGGGCGCGCGTTCATGCATTTTGTCGTCCTGTTGGTCCTGCTCTTGTGTAGCGCCGCTGCCGACGCGCAACAAGCAGGCCGTATTCAAGAAATCAACCGTATCGTCGCCGTCGTAAACAACGACGTCATCGTGCGTACCGAGCTCGATGAGCAGCTCCGTCAGGTGCGGGCGCAGCTTGCCGAGTCCGGCACACCCCCGCCGCCCGTGGCGGTGCTGGAGAAGCAAGTCCTGGAGCGGCTGATCCTCGGGCGTTTGCAGATGCAGATCGCCGAGAGCTCGGGGATCCGTATCAATGACGAGGAGCTAAACGCGACGGTTGCGCGGATTGCGCAAAGCAACGGTCTCAGCATCCGGGAGTTTCGCGACATTCTCGAGCGCGACGGCTACAACTTCTCCCAGTTTCGCGAGCAGATCCGCGAGGAGCTACTGATCTCGCAGGTGCGCACGCGCAGCGTAGAGAGCCGGATCACCGTGAGCAACCGGGACGTCGAGAATTTCTTGGCCATGCAAAGCCGGCAGGGCGAGCAAGCCGACGAGTACCGGTTGCTGCACATCCTCATCGCCCTGCCCGAAGGCGCCTCACCGGAACAGATCGGCGCGGCCAAAGAAAAAGCGCAATCGGTTCTCGATGAGCTGAACGCCGGCGCGGACTTCTCCGAGCTGGCGGTGGCGGTATCGGACGGGCAACGCGCGCTGGACGGCGGTGACCTCGGTTGGCGCAAGGCGTCGCAGCTTCCCTCCATCTTCGCCGAGGTAGTACCCGACCTGCAGCAAGGTGGAGTCAGCGACCTCATCCGCAGCCCGGCCGGTTTCCACATCGTCAAGGTCGTGGAGCTGTCCGCCAACACGGGTGGCGCGGTCGTGCAGACGCACGCACGGCATATCCTGGTGCTAACCGACGAGCTCACCACCGAGGAAGACGCGCAAACGCGGTTGTGGCAGGCGAAAGAACGTATCGCCAATGGCGAGGACTTCGCCGATCTTGCACAGTCTCTCTCGCAGGACCGCGCCTCGGCTATCAAAGGCGGCGACCTGGGGTGGGCATCGCCCGGTCAGTTCGTACCAAAGTTCGAAGCCGTAATGGCCAGCTTGCAGATTGGCGAGGTCAGCGACCCTTTTAGGAGCCAGTTCGGTTGGCACATCATCAAGGTCGAAGACCGCCGACAAGAGAGCAACTCCGACGAAGTTCGACGCGCAATGGCCTACGAAGAGCTCTCTAAACGCAAGGCCGAGGAAGAGACGCAAGCCTGGTTACGCCAGATCCGCGACGAGGCCTACGTCGAGTACCGTCTTGACGAATAAGACCAGCCCCCCGCTCGCGCTCACACCCGGAGAGCCCGCGGGCATCGGTCCCGACCTTGTCGTTCAGCTTGCGCACGCGCACCGCTTGCCGCCGGTGGTCGTGGTGGCAGACCCGGCGTTGCTCCAGCAGCGCGCAAAGGAGCTAAAGCTCCGCCTAGACATCGACGAATACGACCGGTCGCGTCCGGTCACCCAGAGAGCGCAGCGGCTGACGGTGCTGCCGGTGCCGCTCGCGGCGCCGGTGCGCGCCGGCGCCCCCGATACAGCCAACGCGGGCTACGTGCTGGACACGCTCGACGCCGCGATGACGGCGTGCCGGCGCCGCGAGCTTGGCGCCCTGGTCACGGGCCCCGTCAACAAACAGGTGATCAACGAGGCGGGCCGACCGTTTACCGGTCATACGGAGTATCTGGCCGATGCCTTCCAGGTCGACCAACCCGTCATGCTGCTTGCCACACCGGGGCTACGCGTGGCGCTCGCTACGACCCACATACCGCTGGCCCAAGTGAGTACGGCCTTGACGCGCGAGCGGCTGAGCGCGGTGGTCGAGACCCTGTTGAGTAGCCTGCGCGAGGGTTTCGGTATCGACAAACCGCGGGTTCTGGTGTGTGGGCTCAACCCGCATGCCGGCGAAGGCGGCTATTTGGGCCGGGAGGAGATCGACACAGTACAACCGGTGGTGCGCTCGTTCCAACAGGCCGGGGAAGACATCGAGGGCCCAATCCCCGCCGATACCGCCTTTACCAGCGCGCGGCGGCGCGATGTCGATGCCGTGCTCGCGATGTATCACGACCAAGGCTTGCCCGTGCTAAAGGCGCTCGGCTTTGGCGAGGCGGTGAACGTGACGCTTGGCCTGCCGATCGTACGTACCTCCGTGGACCATGGGACCGCGCTGGAGCTCGCGGGCACGGGCCGCGCAGCCCCCGCCAGCTTGGAGGCCGCGGTCGCGCTGGCGGCCACCCTGCGCGACCGTGTCTTTGGCCACGGCCAAGCGGCGTGAGCAACGCCCGGCACCGGCCGCGAAAACGTTTTGGGCAACACTTTCTGCACGACAGCGATGCGGTGGAGAGAATCGTCACCGCAATCAGGCCGACGGTAGATGACCACGTCGTCGAAATCGGCCCGGGCGACGGTGTGCTTACCCGAGCGCTGCTCCCGCACGTCGGCGCATTGGACGCCATCGAGATCGACCGGGACCTAGCGGCGATGCTCCAGCGCCGCTTTGGCACGGAGCAGCGGCTACGTGTGCACACGGCCGATGTGCTCAAGCTCGAGCTTGCCTCACTCATCACCGGCCGCGGAGCGCGGATACGCATCGTCGGCAACCTGCCCTACAACATCACAACGCCGATTCTATTCAAGCTGCTCGCGGTGTCCGACCTGCTCGTGGACATCCATGTGTTGCTCCAACGCGAAGTCGTGGAACGCGCGGTGGCACAACCCGGCACCTCCGAATACGGCCGCCTGAGTGTCATGCTCCAGCTCGCGTGCGAGACGGAACACTTGTTCGATATTCCCGCCGAGGCCTTCGACCCGCCACCCAAGGTAACCTCCGCGCTGCTGCGGCTTCGACCGAGGACCCGGGACATTGCACGCGTCGACGACCGCGAGACCTTCGCGCTGGTCGTGCGCGAGGCGTTCTCGCAACGCCGCAAGACCCTGCGCAACGCGCTGCGGCGTCATTTCGCAGCAGGGCAGCTCGAGGCCATAGGCATCGACCCGCGAGCGCGCCCCGAGACCCTTGCGCTCGCGGACTTTGCCGCGTTGGCCAACGCGCTATCGTCGCGTCGCCAAGACCCCGAAGGCGCTAGCTAGCAAGACCAAAGAGGTCAACCTGTCGCTTTGCAACGCCAGCCATCGCAGTTACTCACATTTCCTGTGGACAACTTTGTGGAGAAGTTGGGGCAAAGCGGGCGCCTGGCCCGTCATTCCTGTATCGGTCACAGATTGGACAGAAAATGACCGATTTTGACTATCGCACGACTAATCAGATAGTTACGAGCGCCGCTTCACGCGCTCTTTGAATGCAAGGCCGCAAGTTACCGGGTCTGGGGAGGTACCGTAAGCCGCTGTGTATAAGGCGTCTATTTTGCCCTATGTAAATCCGCTATCTCTCTGTGCCGAAACACTTTTTATTTTAAGATTTTGTGACGAGCGTCAGCCTCTCGCAGCCGCTCGATCACCGGCGAGGTACGCGGACGAACCCCCCGCCACAGAAAGAACGACTCCGCGGCCTGCTCCACCAGCATCCCCAAACCATCGACCGAGGTGTGAGCGCCCTGCTCCAAGCCCCACCGCACGAATACCGTTGGCTGGTCCGAATACATCATGTCGTAGCAACAGGCGCGGGGACGCAGAATCCCGCCGGTTATAGGCGGCACTTCATCGTTCAAGCTCATCGACGTCGCGTTGATGACGATGTCGAATGCTTCCCCGGCGAGCCCAGCGAATTCGACCACACGCAGGTTGTCTTGGTGGGCAAAGCGCTCGGCCAGCGCAACCGCCTTGGCGCTGGTTCGATTCACCAAGCAGAGCTCTTCTGGCTGTGCGTCGAGCAATGGTCCAATGACGCCGCGCGCTGCGCCGCCTGCTCCAACCAGCAAGATACGTTTTGCGCGCACGGCAACGGCGTGATTGTCCACCAAGTCTCTCAACAGACCCGCACCGTCGGTGTTGTCACCCAGTGCGCGTCCCGAATCAGGATGGAAGTGAATCGTGTTGACCGCGGCAGCCTGCTCAGCCCGCGCGGTCGACTCATCGACAAAGGACCACGCCTCTTCTTTAAACGGTAGGGTGATGTTTAGGCCTTTGCCGCCGGCGGAGCGAAACGCGTTGACGGCCCGCGCGAATTCGCCGGGTAGCACGTGGATTGCCTCGTAGCTGAGGTCCTGCGAGGTCTGGGCGGCGAACAGAGAATGGATGAGCGGAGACTTGCTGTGCGCGATGGGATGACCCATTACGGCGTAACGGTCCATCTGAGTAATCTTGCTCTAGCCCTTCGAGGGGATAGCTTGCAAACCGCCCTTTAGCACACAGCTATCGAAACCGCGCTCGCTTAGCAGAAACGCCGCCGCCGAGCTTCGGCGACCCGTCTCACAGTAACAGATGTAGGTTTTGGACTTATCCAGCGTCTCCGCTTTCAACCGGAGCATAAACAACGGCACGTTCTGGCTACCCTTGATATTCGCCTTCTTGTATTCGCTCTCGAGGCGCACATCGAGCATGACGGCACCTCGCTTCAACTTCTTCTTCGCGTCCGAGAGCTCGATCTCTTTGAGCATGGGCTCCTTGAGCAGCTCCTCGAAATCTTTCTTGGACAAACGCATCAGCAGCCCGTCCGTTTCCATGGTGATAGTTGCGTTACGCTTGGCCTCGGAGAGCAAGGCCTCTTCGCCAAAAGCGTCGCCGTCCCCCAAGGTCACCAAGGTCACGTTGGAGCCGGTGGCGGATTCTCGCGACACCGAGCAGCGTCCACGGCAGATGATGTAGTAGTAATCGCCTTCATCGCCCTGGCGAACGATCACCTGACCCTCCCTCACGGGCAACTCCTGCAAGCGCATGAACATGGACTGGATATTGGCCGGGGGGATCCGCAAGAACGCTTTGGACTGGAGCACACGCTGCATCCAATCCCCGCCCTCCTCATCCTGCTGATCATCTCCGACGGAGATGTCGGTAACCTCGATACCGGAGAGCTGATCCCAGGTCAGCAGGATGTCCAGTAGGTCGCTGTCGATACGGGTGATGCTGACATTCGTCTTGGCCGTGGCCGTCGCCTGGCGCGGCTGCTGGTTGGCAAGCGCATGGCGCGATTCCAGGGTCCCGCCGCGAATCACCCTCGGCGCCTCGTTGTCCGCAGTGAGCTCGACCTCGCCCTCGAGCACGTAAACGGCCTGCCGGTCAACGTCACCCCTCTTGAACAGCACGCGTCCCGCCGGCAGCTCTTCTACACGGGCCTTGCGTGAAAGCTCGGCAAAATTGTCGGCGTTGAGCGCATTCGCCGGGACGAGCATCTTTAGCAAATCACGATTGACTGATTTTGAAGCGACCGCCATATTTTTCTCAGCAGTTGGCTACAAGGCGTAGCCAGGCGGCATATTCTATGCGCTGGACAACGAGTTGTGGTAGGCCCGGTTTACGCGGATACATCCTTAAAATCGTAGACGAATATCCACTACGCGCCGACCCGCGCCTAGAAGGCGCTTCAACCCTCGCCCAGCGCCAAGCCAAATTCGCCGGGCTCGAGCACCCTTGCCGCCGCGCGACGGGCACGCTATGGTGCCTGAATGTCGACGTCGATGTGTCGTCCATGATCAATCCCAAGACGCTTGACGAAATCTCTAAGCATATCGACGATGCGCTGCCCGAAGGCTTGGTGCAGCTGCGCCAAGACGTCAAGCAAAACCTTCGCGCCGGGCTCGAGGCGGCCCTTTCGCGAGCCGACTTGGTCACACGCGAAGAGTTCGACGTGCAAGCGGCCGTCTTGGCGCGAACACGAGAGAAGCTCACGGCTCTGGAAGAGACCGTGGCTCGTCTGGAATCGGAGCTGGAGGGTCAAGAGAAGAGCTAATCTCCATCCGAACGAGCGCATTTCCAAGGAGGGAACATGTTGCCCGCAGTCGTTTACAGTCGCGCGCAAGTCGGTATCGATGCCCCGCTGGTCACGGTGGAAGTCCACATCACCGGCGGACTCCCAAGCTTGAATATCGTCGGTCTACCCGAGACGGCCGTACGGGAGAGCAAGGACCGCGTGCGCAGCGCCATCATCAATGGCCGTTTCGAATTTCCGCGGCGCCGCATCACCGTCAACCTGGCGCCCGCCGACCTACCAAAAGAGGGGGGGCGCTTCGATCTGCCCATCGCGATCGGCATTCTCGCCGCATCAGACCAGTTGGACCGCGAAATGCTCGGTCACTATGAGTTCCTGGGCGAGCTGGCGCTAACCGGGACGCTTCGACCCATACGCGGCGCCTTACCGGCGGCCATAGGCGTGAAGACCGCGGGCCGTGAGTTGGTCCTTCCAGAAGAGAACGCGGCCGAGGCAGCGCTGGTCGAGGGCATTTATATACGACCCGCATCTTCGCTGCTCGAGGTATCCGCGCACCTCAACCGGCAAACCCTCATTGCACCCTACGACACAGCCGCCCCACGGATGCCGGCTGTACCGAATCCTGAGGACTTGAGCGATGTTCGTGGGCAACAGTTCGCCAAGCGCGCATTGGAGATTGCCGCGGCCGGCGCCCACCACTTGCTTCTTTGTGGTCCGCCAGGGACGGGCAAAACCATGCTCAGCACACGGATTGTCGGTATCCTGCCACCGCTGAGCGATGACGATGCCCTGCATACCGCAGCCATCCGTTCACTTGGAACCCAGGGCTTCGAGCCATCCCACTGGGGCGAACGACCGTTTCGTGCGCCTCACCACACCGCCTCAGCGGTTGCGCTTGTCGGAGGCGGGAGTCGGCCGCGGCCGGGAGAAATCTCGCTCGCCCACAACGGCGTTTTGTTTTTGGACGAGTTGCCTGAATTCGACCGGCATGTTCTGGAGGCGCTGCGCGAGCCACTCGAAGCGGGTTACATCACCATCTCTCGCGCTGCATGCCAGACCGTGTTTCCCGCTCGATTTCTCTTGATAGCCTCGATGAATCCCTGCCCCTGCGGCTGGTTTGGCGACAGCGACGGACGTTGTCGCTGCACGCCAGGCCAGATCCAGCGTTATCGGTCGCGGATATCCGGCCCTTTGCTAGACCGCATCGATTTGCGCATCGATGTTCCGCGTCTGGACCCCCGCTTCTTCCACGATGAGGCGATTGCCCCGGGTGACTCGAGCGAGACCGTACGCGCTCGGGTCATGTGGGCAAGAGAGAGACAGCTTGCCCGCGCTGACAAGCTCAACCGCGACCTCAACCCGAGGGAAGTCGACCGCGACTGTGCACTCGAGCCCTGCGACCGCGAGCTACTGCAGGACGCGAGTAAGCAGCTCGGTCTCTCGGCCCGCGCCTGGCACCGGACTCTCAGAGTCGCGCGTACAATCGCCGACTTGGCCGGGGAGAAAGACCTCCAGACACAGCACTTGAGCGAGGCCATCGGCTATCGAACGCTGGGTCGGCGTATGGAGGCACCACTCGGGTAGAGGAAAACGGCACTCTCACGGGCGTCGACAAAACTTTTGGACAAAGGTATGCGATAGTAACCGGCATGATTACGAAACCTTTTCGCTGGGCACGACGGGTGTTCCCCTTGGCGCTATGTGTGGCGACCTCGGCTGGTGTCGCCACCTGGGCCGCGCCAGACTTTGCGTCGCTGCGCCTACAGATGCTCAGCGAGATCCAGCATACCTTCGAACTCACCCGCGCCGAGACGGGCATCGAGAGTATGAGCACGCGGGTACGCGAAGCCTTGGACACGGTGCCTCGGCACGAATTCGTCCCCGGCAGCTTGCGCAACCGGGCGTATGAGAACCGTCCATTGCCGATCGGCTACGGGCAAACGATCTCACAGCCCTACATCGTCGCGCTCATGACCGAGCTGCTCGAGCCGAAAAAAGAACATCGCGTGTTGGAGGTGGGCACCGGGTCGGGCTACCAGGCGGCCATACTCGCGGAGCTGGTCGAATCCGTCTACACCATCGAAATCGTCGAAGCGTTGGGCGAGCAAGCCGAGTCGCGATTGCAGCGCCTAGGGTATGACAATGTCACCGTGCGTGTTGGCGATGGCTACTATGGATGGGAGGCGTTTGCACCCTTTGACGCGATCATCGTCACCGCCGCGGCGGGCCACGTGCCACCGCCCCTGGTTGCACAGCTCAAGCCCGGCGGCAAGCTGGTCATACCCGTCGGTACCCAGTTTATGGTGCAGAACCTGCTGCTGGTTCGAAAGAGCATGCAGAGCGAGGTGAGCACCGAGCAGATCTTGCCGGTACGTTTTGTCCCTCTCACCGGTGGTCACTGAGCGTCTGCAGCGCCAAGCCAACATCTCGAGCGACGACGGTACCGACCGTCCGGCTGCGTCGGTCGGTCTGGCCGTGGCGCTCGTCTCGGGGGGCGCGCTCGGCTACGAGATCCTGCTCACCCGTTTGCTCTCCATCATCCAGTGGCACCACTACGCGTATATGGTGATCAGCCTGGCGTTGCTGGGCTTTGGCGCGAGCGGCACCTTGCTTTCTCTTCTGGGCGCCCGACTCAGACACCGCTTCGAGCTCCACTACGCACTGAACGCGTCCGCCTTCGGCGTCAGTGTCGTGGCGTCCTTCGCGCTGGTACAGAGTATTCCCTTCAACCCCTTGGAGCTCATCTGGGGCGGGACCCAAACTCTGTGGCTCGCGTTCGTGTACGTCACTTTGATGGTGCCCTTCTTTTTTGCCGCGAACTGTATTGGTCTTAGCTTTATCCGCTTTCGCGGCCACATCCCGTGGCTCTATGGTGCAGACCTGGTCGGTGCGGGGCTCGGGTGCGGCGCCATCGTGCTGCTGCTGTTTGTGCTACACCCGGTGCCGGCGCTCCAGCTCATTGGTTGCGTAGGGCTTGGCGCCGCACTTTGCGCCGCGTGGTCGCACAGCGCATCTGGTTGGCGCGCGGGGCTGACCTGTGGTCTGCTCGGCGTGGTTGTTCTGGCGTTGTCGACCCAGTGGCTAACGCTCAGCCCCTCCGAGTACAAGGGTTTGAGCCGCGCACTCAGCGCGACCGGCGCCGTGGTCGAGGCGGAGCGCTCGAGCCCATTGGGTTTGGTGACGACAGTCAGCAACGAACAGATCCCCTTTCGCTATGCGCCTGGACTCAGCCTCAGCGCACGCGGCACACCTGCAGAGCAGGTCGCCTTGTTTAGCGATGCCGATGCAATGAGCGTCGTCACACGCTTCGACGGCAACCTGGCGCCGCTTGGCTATCTGCGTGACCTGCCCTCCGCCCTCGCTTACACACTGCTCGACCAACCTTCGGTATTGGTGCTCGGCGCCGGCGGGGGAACCCAGGTGTTGCAGGCGCTGGTCCATGATGCGAGACGCGTCGATGCCGTCGAGCTCAACCCGGACATCGTCGCGGCGGTACGCGAAGAGCAGGGTGAGTTCTCGGGTTATCTGTATGACAACGACCGGGTCGGCGTATACATCGACGAAGCCCGCGGATTCATCATCCACGGCGACAGGCGTTACGACTTGGTCCAGGTCGCCTTGCTCGACTCGTTTAGCGCCGCATCGGCCGGGCTGTACGCATTGAGCGAGAGTTACTTGTACACCGTCGAAGCCATCGAAGACTTCCTCGCACATCTCACGCCAAACGGCATCTTGGCGGTCACACGTTGGCTCAAGCTGCCGCCGCGAGATGGCGCAAAGCTGTTTGCGACCGTCATCGAGGCTTTGGAGCGCTCGGGTGCCGCCGCGCCGGGCGACCGGCTCGCGTGGATACGCACCTGGAACACGAGCACCGTGCTGGTCAAAAACAGTCCTTGGACAAGGGAAGACACAGCCGCGCTACGCCGCTTTGCCGAGACGCGCGGTTTTGATCTGGTCTATTACCCCGGCATCCGCGCTGCCGAGGCAAATCGCTTCAATCGTTTGCGAGCGCCGATTTTCTTTGACACGGCGGCGGCGCTACTCGGGCCCGACCGCGCCTCGTTCATGGACGCCTATAAATTCGATATCCGCCCCGCCACCGACGACCGGCCCTATTTTTTCAACTTTTTCAAATGGTCCACGTTCCCCGAGCTGTTGGCAAAACGGGCCTTGGGGGGCGCGGCGTTGCTGGATGTGGCCTACCCGATCGTGGTCGCCACGCTGGTGCAAGCGCTGGTGTTGGGCATGGTCTTTATCGCGTTACCATTGCTGTTACAACGCCGGGCGACAACGCGGACACCCGTGCGCAAGCGGCGGGTGCTTGCGTACTTCCTGAGCATCGGTTTTGCGTTCTTGCTCATCGAGATCGCCTTTATCCAAAAGATGGTGCTGTTGTTGCACCATCCGCTGTACGCCGTAGCTGTCGTGTTAGCGGGCCTGCTGGTGTTTGCAGGCGTTGGCAGCATGCTCGCGGGTCGCACAAACAGCCACAGCGTGAGTCGCCCAGTCACATGGATAATCGGGCTAGGGCTGGCCTACATCTTCCTGTTCCCGTCTCTCTTTGTGTGGCTTGCTCCCCTGCCCGAGTGGGCGCGCATCGTCGTCGCTCTCGCATTGCTCGCGCCGCTCGGCGTGCCGATGGGGATGTTGTTTCCACGCGGCATTGCCTGGGTTGCCGCCCGCTCGCAACGACTTATCCCGTGGGTCTGGGCGGTCAATGGTTGCGCATCGGTGGTGAGCGCGATTCTCGCCGTGCTCCTGGCGATGCACTTCGGATTCAACGCGGTTTTGTTCTTGGCACTGTTGCTATACGCTAGCGCCGCTTACTTTCGACCCAGCACGTTTGGATGACTCAGAGAACCGACGACCTGCGTATCGCTAAGGTACGCCCGCTACTGACACCCGCGGTCCTCGCCGAGGAGCTTCCGATGAGCGAGACGGCGAGCGTGCTGGTTTCCCGCGCCCGCAGCGCGGTCGAGTCCGTGCTCGATGCGACGGACCCACGCTTGCTGGTCGTCGTCGGCCCGTGCTCGATCCACGACCTGGATGCTGCGCGTGAGTATGCACACAAGCTAAAGCCGGTTGCGGACGAGGTTGCGGAACGCCTGCTCATCATCATGCGCGTGTACTTCGAGAAACCACGCACGGTGATCGGTTGGAAAGGACTCATCAACGACCCGCACCTCGATGGCTCATATCAGATCAACGAAGGACTTCACCTCGCCCGCCGTCTCTTGGTGGATATCGCGGATATCGGATTGCCCGCCGGGACGGAGTTCCTCGATACGACCTTTGGTCAGTTCTACGCCGACCTGGTGAGCTGGGGCGCTATCGGAGCACGCACCGCGGAGAGCCAAGTGCACCGGGAGCTTGCCTCGGGTTTGTCCATGCCCGTCGGTATCAAGAACCGCACGGACGGGAACATCCAAGTCGCGGTGGATGCCATCCGCTCCGCGCGCAGCCGCCACTTGTTCCCGTCGCTTACAAAAGAGGGGGCGCCGGCGATCCTCGAGACCACCGGTAACCGGTATTGTCATCTCGTGTTGCGCGGCGGCTCCGAGACGGGCCCGAACTATGGCGCGGAGCACGTCGCAAAAGCGCGCAAGCTGCTGCGCGCTGCGGGGCTGCCGGAGGTGCTGATGGTCGACTGCAGCCACGCCAACAGCCAAAAGAAGCCCGAGAGACAAGCCGATGTGGTCGCATCCCTATCACAGCAAATCGACGACGGCGAAACCGCCATCCGCGCGCTAATGGTGGAGAGTCATCTCAAGGGTGGACGCCAAGACGTGACCGCGTCGCCCCTCATCTACGGCCAAAGCATCACCGATGCGTGTCTGGGTTTTGAAGCCACGACAGAGTTGCTGCACCGCCTTGCAGACGTGAGAGGTGCTCGATAGTCCGCGTTTTTGCCAGAACGCGCGCTTGGGGCGCTGGATACCGCGCAGCGTATCGACGATATGGAACTCCCAGGGTAGCGTCTCCACCGTCTCAAAGGGCGATCGAATATGACCTGTATATAGCGTTTGAAACAAAGTATAACCAGGGTTATACTTTGTTTCGATGAAGACAGCCATTTCTATTCCCGATGAGGTCTTCGAGGCCGCCGAGCGAGCAGCGAAAAGGCTC
>CAJHYW010000102.1_pt1 | contig 32981 bp, 35 predicted proteins | sample 9198811 | NCBI WGS metagenome assembly CAJHYW01 (sample SAMEA7708378, study PRJEB35096) | sediment metagenome | biome: marine neritic benthic zone biome [ENVO:01000025]; feature: sediment [ENVO:00002007]; material: shallow marine sediment [ENVO:03000034] sea grass bed [ENVO_01000059] ...
CGTCTCCACCGTCTCAAAGGGCGATCGAATATGACCTGTATATAGCGTTTGAAACAAAGTATAACCAGGGTTATACTTTGTTTCGATGAAGACAGCCATTTCTATTCCCGATGAGGTCTTCGAGGCCGCCGAGCGAGCAGCGAAAAGGCTCGGTGTATCGCGCAGCCAACTGTATTCGAATGCAGTCAAGGAGTTTATCGAGCGTCACCGCCGAGAGAACGTCACCGATAAGCTCAACGAGGTCTACTTCGAGAACGAGTCGGCCTCAGAGTTGGACGCTGCGTTAAAGGCGCTGCAAGCAAAATCACTGCCAAGAGAAGAGTGGTAGTGACGCGCGGTGAGGTCTGGTGGGCCGATCTTCCTGAGCCCGCAGGTTCTGAGCCAGGATACAGACGCCCGGTACTAATTGTTCAAGCCGATGAATTCAATCGTAGTCATATACGTACGGTGATCGCGGCCGCGATTACCTCGAATGTATTGCTGGCGGCTGCACCAGGTAACGTATCACTTTCGAAACGAAGCGTCGGTCTCGGCCGAGAGTCGGTTGTCAACATCTCGCAGGTAGTCACTCTCGACAAAGCGTTCCTCATGGAGCGAGTCGGTCGTCTGTCTGAGCAAAAGTTGCGAGAAGTTGAGGAGGGGCTTCGCCTTGTGTTCGCACTCTAACACCTATGAGGCCCGCCCCAGTCAAGAGGTAGAGTAGCCTGCCACCAACGATGTGAGTCAGTGTTGTCATGGCATTTGGTTGTTGCCGAAGGCGTCTGACTTAGCGTCGCACGCCCGGAAAGAGATCAACGCGAGGAGAGCGAAGTGAAACGATTCATGTTGCTGCATTTCGGATTCGAAAAGCCCACACCGGAGATCATGGCGGCCTGGGGCAAATGGTTTGAATCGGTTGCGGACAAGACCGTGGACCAAGGGGGTTTTCACGGCGGTGCGAGAGAAATCTCGCGTAGCGGGAGCAAGGACCTTCCCATGGGGATGGAATCCATCACGGGCTACTCGATCATCAATGCCGAGAGCCTTGATGATGCAGAAAAGATCGCTCAGGACAATCCATTCATCGCGAGCATCCGGGTCTACGAAATCATGGCAAATTAGACAGTCTCTTGCAGTAAGCTCTGAATCTCGATTCCACAAAAGATACGCCTAGCTAAGGCTGTTTCTGGGCCCCCGCGGGGGATTTTCTCGAAACGACATTGAGTGGAATATAGTGGTTCCAAACACCATCCCGCGGCTGCGAAGCATCGAGTCAGCCGCGCTTCAGGGCTCGTCGCAACCCACGCTACAACCACTCCTTCTCAAACGGATAGGTCGACAGACACTCGCAGCCGTCCGCGGTGATGAGCACCTGTTCTTCGAGCTTGACGCCTTCCTTGCCACCCTCGGTGCCGATAAAGGACTCGACACAAAGTGTGGTGCCCTCCTCGAGGATTCCGTCATAGCCCTTGGCGTCGAAGTCCTCGCGGTGCTTGATGGACGGATACTCGTCTGCCAGACCCACGCCATGGATCAGACTGGGATAACGGCGCGAGACGTATTTTGGCGGCACCGGCCACGCCAGCTGCGACACCTCACGATACGACCGGCCTGGCTTCAAGATGGATATGTTGTGCTGGATTTGCTCGTAGGAGAGCGCGTACAAGCGCCGTTGCTCGTCGGTCGGTTTATCGCCGCACACCCAGGCACGGGAGATGTCCGCGCAGTAGCCGTAAGGGCCGATGAGGTCGGTATCAAAGCTCACCATGTCACCGCGTTCGATGGAGCGCATCGAGCACTCACGAAACCACGGGTTGGTGCGCGGCCCCGAGGACAGCAGCCGTGTCTCGATCCACTCGCCGCCGAGCGCGATGTTGGTCTCGTGCAACTTGGCCCAGAGCGCATTCTCGGTGATACCCGGCTTGAGCACGTCGCGCATCGACTGTATGCCCGCCTCGCACACCTCGATGGCTTTGCGCATTAGCAAAAGCTCTTGCGGCGACTTGACCTCGCGTGCGTGCTCCATGACCTCGAAACCCTCTTGCAGGTCCAGACCGCGGGCGCGCAGCGCATCGGCACCCATGTGCGAGAGCCGGTCGACCGCGAGGCGTTTGTTATCGCCGCCGTGGCGCGTAACCAGGTCGGCGATCTCGTCGGCAAACCCGTTGACCCGCTCCTCCGCGCGGGCCCCCGCGGTGAAGTAGTAAAAGGTCTTCATCGGCCGGTACTCGTCCACGGTCGGCACGCCCTCGGCGAGGTGCGGGTAATCACCGTAGTCGAACAGCACCACGGGACCGTCGGTAGCGACAAGGGCGCACCGTGCCTCGTAGTGCGAGCACCAGATCTGCATGTTGGTGACGTCGGTGGCGTAGCGGGTGTTGACCTGGTCAAAGATCAAGATGCCCGCATAGTCCCGCGCTCTCAGCTGCTCGCGAATACGCTCGAGCCGGTACAGCCGCACCGCGTCGAGGTCCGTCGGTGGCTGGGTGTACTCCATCGCCCCGTGCTGGCGGAGAGGTTCGGCTGTGTCGGGTCGTGCTGCCATGGGAACCTCTCATCGGCTAGTAGGCGGAACCTGCAGCGAATGGTAGCCGGGTCATCCCCGGCGATAAACCCAAGGGCCGGGAATTTGGACTCGACAGATGGTGCGGCAGGAGCCGCGATGACCGCGACGCACGGGGCACCCCCGCGGCGTGCTAGTACGTCGGCGTCGCCAAATGCCCGACGACCACCGTCCGGTTGCCTAGTGACACGCCTGGCATGACGTCATGACCCGCCTCGTAGGCCTGGGTCGCCGCACGCAAAGACCTCGCAAACGGTCTCGGCCTCATCCAGACCCAAAGGGCCGGTAGGTCAGGGTCATCTATCGGCAATCTGAGCTGCTACGACCCCGGCGGGGCATAACTCACGGTTTTCTTGGCGGCTTCGTCGATCTCCTCGGGGGTAAGCAAGACAATGGTCTTGCACCGAATCGCCCCCGTTGCAGCGACCGTCATCGAGCTGGCCGCCCCGGTCGCATTGTCCGGTAGATCCACGATGATGTAGGCGTCGGCGTCGCCGAATGCAAAGTAGAACGCCTCCATCGTGCCGCCCATGTGCTCGACCAGCGCACGCGCGGCATCGCGCCGCCTCGTGCCGCCGTCCTTTAGCAGCCCCTTCGCACCCTCAGCCGTGTAGGTTACCTGAACTAAGTATTTCGCCACCGGTCAGCTCCTCGTTGTTTTCTGTCAGCCGCGCATCCGCCCTTAGTAGCGCCCCAACAGGGCGCATCGTGTTCGCGGATATGCGTTGCCCAACCTACCCGCTTCGTCCTGCGAGCGCATGATGCCATGTGCAGCTAGCGCTGCGATTGCAGAGCCGCGATGCGCTCCTCCAAGGGTGGGTGGCTCAAGAAGAGCTTCTTCAACCCGGAGCTCATCCCACCGGAGATCCCAAAGGCGGCAAATTCGCCGGGAAGGTCCTTTGGCTCGTGCACCGCTTGAAGCCGCTTCAGCGCGTTGACCATGTTGTTGCGACCCGACAGGCTGGCTCCCCCGGCATCGGCGCGAAACTCGCGACGGCGCGAGAACCACATGACGATCATGCTCGCCAGAATCGAAAAGAAGATCTGCGCGATGATGGAGGTGATGAAGTACCCGGGCCCAATCCCACGCTCGGTGCGAAACACCACCCGGTCCACCACAAAACCCACCACGCGCGAGAGAAAGATCACAAAAGTATTTACGACCCCCTGCAACAGCGCCATGGTCACCATGTCGCCGTTGCTCACATGGCTGACTTCGTGACCCAGCACCGCATCGACCTCCTCTGAGCTCATGTTTCGCAACAATCCGCTGCTGACCGCGACCAATGCATTGTTGCGGTTTGCGCCGGTGGCGAAGGCGTTGGGTTGCGGTGAGTCGAACACGCCCACCTCCGGCATACCGATACCCGCGTCCTTGGCCTGGCGGCGCACCGTCTCCACCAGCCAGCGCTCCGTGTTGTTGCGCGGTTGGTCGATGATGTGCACCCCCATCCCGTGCTTTGCCAGGGTCTTCGATAGGGCCAGCGATATAAACGAGCCGCCAAATCCGATCACCAGTGAAAGCACGAGCAACGCCTGGAGATTGAGGTCGACGCCGTTCTCGGCCAGGATGCCCTCCAGACCGAGCACTTGAAAGACAATACTGATGACCACCAGCACCGCGGCATTGGTGGCGATGAAAAGTAGTATTCGCGTCACAGCAGGAGTTCCTCTCGTTTTTGGGTTTCTACCGGTGAATCTGTGCGAGCTAATGATACCGTGATGGGCACCGCGGTGAGGCCTGTTTCTTGCGAGATAGCCTTGCTTGCGCGCCCGTCAGTCAATCCCGTGCAAACGCATCACCTTGCGCACCGCCGGGCGCTCGGCGGTCAGCTCGAACGCCTGCTTTAGCGCTGCGTAACGGTCGAGCAGCGGCTGCCAGTGGGGTGGAAACCAAGTAACCAGCATCAGCATGTAGATGTCAACCACGCTCGCGCGCTCGCCCAAATGCAGCGGCCCCGCGGCCGCCAGATGGTCATCGACCACTTTCCAGCGCTCGACCAAGTTCTCCGTGCCCTTTGCGCTGATGCGCGGCGCGTCCGCGGGGTCGGTGGTCAATCGTTCGGGATAGTAATGCTGCTTGTAGGCTTCCTGCACGGTGTTGGTGAGATAGAACAAACAGCGGTACATCAGACCGCGGGCCGGGTCATCGGTCGCGGGCGCTAGGGCCAATCCATGGTGGTCGCACAGATAAAGACAAATCGCGGCCGACTCGTAGAGGATAACATCCTCGTCGGTGACCAGCGCAGGCACATAGCCCGCCGGGTTGAGAGCGAGATAGGCCGCCGCACGCGTCTCACCGGACCGCGTATCGACCCTGACCCGTTCGTAGTCCAACGCCGCTTCCTCCAGCACGATTTGCGGCGCCATCGCCGCGGTTCCCTGGTCCCAATAGAGCTTGTACATGGTCCTTCGCGTCGTGATTGAGTCTGAGTCGCAACAGACGCAAAAGGTTAACATGCGCAAAGCGCTCCGTATCAGCAAAACCCGCGGGCACTCGCGACGACGCCGATGATAGAAATCACTCCAGACATCCAGTTGGCCCCCAGCGAGCTACGCGTGAGCTTTATCCGCGCCACCGGACCCGGAGGTCAAAACGTCAACAAGGTCGCCACCGCCGTGCAGCTACGCTTCGATGCGGCGAATTCTCCATCACTACCGGATACCGTGAAGCAGCGCTTGTTGCGTTTGGCCGGCTCGCGCGCAACCGCCGAGGGCGAGATCGTCATCGAGGCAAAACGCTTCCGCACGCAGACGCGTAACCGCGAGGACGCGGAACAACGGCTGGTCGCGCTGGTGCGTCGCGCCACCATCGCGCCAAAGCCGCGGCGCAAGAGCCGGGTCAGCGCGGCCGCCAAGGCCAAGACGCTCGAGTCAAAACGCAGACGCGGCGAGGTCAAACGCCGCCGGCGCCCCGTGCGACGCGCCGATGAGTGATGGACTCGAGGCGGTTTGTGACGGTCACGGGGTCGAGTTGAGGACTCGGCGCTTGAGAGTACACTGACTTCGTTAGGGTCAAAGGACAACGTTATGTGGCTACGAACAGATCTAGTCGATCTGCTCGAGATCGAGCACCCGCTCATCCAGGCGCCGATGGCCGGCTCGGCGACACCGGCGCTGGCAGCCGCGGTCAGCAACGCAGGCGGCCTCGGCTCGCTTGGCTGTGGCGAGATGTCGTCGGGCGACCTCGAGACCAAGGTCGCCGAGCTCCGGTCGCTGACAAACCGGCCGTTCAATCTGAACTTCCTAGCGCACGATACACCGCGACGCAAGGCGCTCGATGGGCAGGCGCGCACGCGAATGACGTCGTTCTTTGCAGAACGCGGTTTGGGTGAACCACCCGCCACCGCCAGTGCGCCCTTCGGGACCTTTGATGCCGAGTTGCTCTGCACACTTCTGGAGTTAAAGCCCGCCATCGTGAGCTTTCACTTTGGGCTACCCTCGCTCGAGGCGACCGAGGCGTTGCGTGACGCGGGCTCGACGCTGCTCGGCTCGGCCACCACCGTGGCCGAGGCCTTGCTTCTCGTCGAGGGTGGTGTCGACGCCGTCATCGCCCAGGGGTGGGAAGCCGGCGGTCATCGCGGCAGCTTCGCACCGTCCAACGATGATGTCGGCGTGGGCACCATGGCGCTGGTGCCACAAGTCGTCGACGCGGTCGATGTCCCGGTGGTCGCGGCCGGCGGTATCGCCGACGGACGTGGAATCGCCGCGGCCTTTGCCCTGGGTGCAAGCGGTGTGCAGCTTGGGACGGCCTTTCTTTCTTGCCCCGAGGCCGGCGTCAGTGAAGCACATCGCTCGGCGCTGCGCGATGCGACCGACGATGACACCCGACTCTCCAGCGCCTTTTCAGGACGGCCTGCACGCACCAAGAACAACCGGTATGTGCAGACCATGGCGGATGAGCACGCGGCAACCACCGATTTCCCGACCATGTACACCTACACCGAGCCCCTGATGGACGCGAGCGAGCGCGACGGCGACGATGACTTCGCCTTCTTGCTCTACGGTCAGGCGGCCGCGTTGAACCGTGAGCTACCGGCACCGACGCTTATCGAGACGCTCGTTGCGGAAGCGCAAGCGCTGCTACCCGAGCCGAAGTGACCCTGTCTTAGATGTTTTGGTTTCTAAAAAAGCCAACCAACGACAAAGCTTGGACGAGCGACAACGCCGTTCTGGCCGAGGTCTCGTACGAGGAAGGCGCCGACGCCGTCGAGATCCGCAACATCAGAAGCTTCAACTACCGCCGCACACGCGACTACGATGTCGATTACTACGACCGACGCTACTCGCTCGGCGACCTCCACTCGCTCGACTTCTTTGTCGAGCCCTTTTCACTGCAGCGCAACTCCGACCGCGAATGGGGTAAAGCACACACCTTTGTCAGCTTTGGTCTTGAAGACGAGCAGCTTGCGATATCCATAGAGATTCGCAGACAAGAGGGCGAGACCTTCAACCCACTTCTTGCGGCGTTTCGGGCCTACGAGATCATCTACGTCGTCGCCGACGAACGCGATGTCGTCAAGCTACGCGCCAACCACCGCCGGAACAAAGTCTATCTATACCCGATGCGTACTACGCCGGAGGGGCTGCGCGCGATGTTCCTTGGAATGCTCCTGCGTGCGGAGAAGCTGCGGCACGAGCCCGAGTTCTACAACACCTTTAGCAACACCTGCACGACCAACCTGGTCGAGCATGTCAACGCCATCGTCCCGGGGCGTATACCATTTGGTCCCGGGGTGCTGCTTCCAGGCTACTCCGCCGCTTTTGTCTACCGCCTGGGTCTAATCGAGACGCCCTTCTCCTTTGGGAAGACAAAAAGGCTCTGCCAAATCAACGCCCAGGCGGAGCGATTCGCGGACGACCCCGATTTCTCCAAGCAAATCCGTGCCAATCACCCACTCATCGGCGCCTAGGAGCATCTACTTCAGGCGCCCGACCGCGCTTATACTGGGTGCTCGATCCCACAGAGCACGCCATGCGCGAGGACATCGCGAGAATGCGAGCTTGGAAGCGGCGCTGCATGCCTTTCAGCCAGGCGTGCGGCGCCCGCCTCATTTTGCATATGCAGCATTACCACGACGACCTGTTGGCGGACCTGGGGCAAACGCCGCTGCGCAAAACGGGGGTCGCCGCACCCTTCAAGGAAGTCTTCGCACCTTATGAGCCACGTGACTACCGAGACGTCGTCGCTGGCGCGAATAACCTCGAGTCGCGCCTAAAGAGTTGAAATCCGCTGGTGTTCACGGTCAAATCACGTTAGTGAGTTTTGCCACATTTAAGCAAGAAAGCGGGGGCTTTTGGCGCCGCTTGGTGTTAGTCTCTCGCGCTAAGGAAAGCTGCACGCGCATGAGGCGAGTCCCCTAGTTTCGGCTCATGCGACGGAGCGAGGAGGTATGCTCCCATGCCGGTTATCGCAATGACGCGGGAAATGGGTTCACGAGGCAAGGATGTCGCGATTCGCCTCGCCGAGCGCCTCGACCTTCGCCTCGTTCACCACGAGTTGATCGAACACCGTCTTGCCGAAAAGATGCAGCTGCATGAGAGTGCGGTGCACAAATATTTGGAAGGCCGGGCCAACTTGCTGGACCGCTGGCGCATCGACAAAGAGCACCTTGCTTACTGCACGGCCGACGAGATTTTTGAGCTTGCCGAACAGGGCAACGCCCTCATACGGGGCTGGGGTGCCACAAAGCTACTTCGCACCATAAAGCACATCGTCTGTGTTCGGGTTTGCGCCACCATGGAGAGTCGGGTGAAAACCATGATGGAGCGAACGGGCATCGACGACGACGCGGTCGCGCTCAAAGAGATTCAAGACAACGACGCGGCGCACGCCAGGGTCATGCACAAGACCTTCCAAACGGATTGGGAGGACCCGGTGCATTACGACCTCGTGCTCAATACAGACCGTGTGTCGGTCGACGAGTGTGCCGACCTCATCGCAAGCCTGGTCCAAAGCCCGGCGTTCGCGGAGACGGAGGCCTCACGCACGCACCTGGCCGAGATGAAACGACTCGCGGGGGTTCGCTCGCGGTCACAGAACGACCTGCTCTCCCAGAGCACCGAGCTGCATGTGGCGATGGGTCCCGAGGCCGGGATTCGCATGCATGTGAAGCGCGACGAGCGCCCCGCGACACGCGAGAACCGCGACGTACTGTTCTAAGCGCGTTGCACGCTGTTTTGCGCTAGACGCGGTGATCTAACCGGCCGCTAAAACTTCTCATTTTAGCGCGTCAACTTTTAGCATATCATAGATTTCACCGAGCGAAAGTCATCGTGCACAGTAGGAATTGACGTGCGCGAAATACTTCTGTGGAGAGTGACATGGCCGATACGGAGACCTATACGATCGAGCTCACAAACGATGAGCTGGCATTTCTGAAAAATCTGGTCGGTGGCGTGCGTGGACCCATCCGAAGCGTGGGCGCCGAGTCGGAGGAGGTAAACCAGTTCTTTGACACCTTGCTCGACAAGCTCTGGACACCGACGGAGCGCGCCCGTAGCTGGAAATCCATTGGCTGATTAAAGCGCGCTCCGGTTGTTAAACGGGGCCCCGCGACGGCGAGCGCGCGCCACCGCACTGGCCAAACGCGGTGGCGCACTGCTGGTGTGATGTGGGGCCTTGTCCGGGATAAGCACTTGCTGCAGAGTAGTGAGATGACCAGTCACCCCCCCCACCCGTCCTTCAAAGTCACGGTCACCAGCCAGTACATGGGCGAGCAAAGCGCACCCGCCGAGGACCGGTATTTGTTTGCCTATACGGTGCTCATCCACAACACGGGAACGACCGCCGCAACGCTCAAGACGCGGCATTGGATCATCACCAACGCGGATGGGGAAGTGCAGGAGGTGCGCGGTGATGGGGTCGTCGGTGAGCAACCACACCTGGAGCCGGGCGAGAGCTTCGAGTACACCAGTGCCGCCGTGCTCGACACGCCGGTCGGGAGCATGCACGGGACCTACCAGATGGTTGCGGACGACGGCGTCGAGTTTGATGCCATAATCCCGGCTTTTGGCCTCTCCGTACCCAACGTTCTCCACTAAGACCCTTTGAGCGTCTACGCCATCGGCGACGTGCAGGGCTGCTACGACGAGCTGATGGCCTTGTTGGAGTCGCTGCGTTTTGACTCTAACAAGGACACCCTGTGGTTCGTCGGCGACTTGGTAAACCGGGGCCCCCAATCACTCGCGGTGCTGCGCTTCGTCAAGGCGCTCGGCGCGCGCGCGGTCACCGTGCTTGGCAACCACGACTTGAACTTATTGGCAATCGATGCCGGCAAACGCAGGGAGCGCGGACGCGATACGGTCCGCGACGTGCTCGAGGCACCCGGCCGCGACGAGCTTCTAACCTGGCTGCGTCAGCTTCCTTTGTTCCATCACGACGAAGCGCTGGGATACACCTTGGTGCACGCGGGTCTTCCACCACAGTGGACCATCGACGCTGCGAGCGCGTACGCGGTTGAGGTGGAAAGGGCGTTGAAAGGGCCTGACTATCAATGCTTTCTAGGCGCCATGTATGGCAACCAACCCGACCGGTGGCGCGAAGAGCTGACCGGCCTGGAACGGCTACGCTTTATCACCAACTGTCTGACCCGTATCCGCTACTGTACGGTGCGGGGCCGCTTGTCCATGGAACACGCGGGCGCCCCTGGCACGCAGCCCGACGAGTGGATGCCCTGGTTCGAGGTGCCCGGACGGGCCAGCGCGGGTCACAAGATCGTGTTTGGTCATTGGGCAACGCTGCAGACCGAGCACACCCTCGACCCCAAGCACGGTGTATATCACCTCGACACGGGTTGCGTTTGGGGTGGCGCGCTGACCGCGCTCAGGTTGGACGACGGGTGCTACGTCTCGCTGCCATGCCACAAGCCGCACGCCCTACGAGAGACGCGTTAACCGCTCCAAGTCGATAAAGCTGTAGGCGAACGGATTGCCGTCGCCCTTCGGATGGTCTTCACGAAAGCTTTCGCGCCACTCATCGGGCGCATACTCGGGGAACACGGTATCCCCGTCGAACGGTTGGTGGATCAAGGTCAAGTAGATCCGGCTCGCACGCGGCATGAGCTGCTCGTAAAAGCTTGCGCCGCCGATCACCATGAGCTCGGCCGCATCCGCGCAATACGCGATGGCACAGTCGATGGAATGTAAAACCACCGCCCCGTCGACCCGGTAGTTGCGGTTCCGCGTGACGACCACATTGCTGCGCCCGTCCAACGGTCGACCGATGGACTCGAAGGTACGCCGGCCCATGAGAATCGGATGACCCATCGTGATCGCACGAAAGCGCTTCAGGTCGGCCGGCAGACGCCAAGGCAGCCCGTTGTCGCGTCCAATCACCCGGTTGGACGCCATGGCGACGACAAAAGACAATTTCGGGGACAGTTTACTTATTTCTCTACTCGGAATTTAGACGGCGACGGGCGCGCGGATTGCGGGATGATATTGATAATCGCGCAGCTCGAAGTCGCCGTAGTCGAAATCGAAGAGCGAATCGACACCCGGATTCATGTGCATGGTCGGCAGCGGGTACGGTGTGCGGGCGAGCTGCGTGTCGACCTGCTCCAGGTGATTGTCGTAGATGTGCACGTCGCCAAAAGTGTGGATGAACTCTCCAGGGACCAACCCCGTCACCTGCGCCACCATCATGGTCAACAATGAATACGATGCGATGTTGAAGGGCACGCCAAGAAAAAGGTCCGCGCTGCGTTGGTAAAGCTGGCATGACAAACGCCCGTTCAGGACATAGAACTGAAACAAGGTGTGACAAGGCGGCAGTGCCATCTTGTCGATATCGGCGACATTCCACGCCGAGACAACCAGGCGGCGCGAGTCGGGGGTGCGCCTAATTGCATCGACCACGGCGCTGATCTGGTCGACGTGACCGCCATCGGGCGTTGGCCATGAGCGCCATTGGTAACCATACACCGGTCCAAGCTCACCGTGCTCGTCGGCCCATTCGTCCCAGATGCTCACGCCGTGCTCATGGAGATAAGCGAGGTTGGTCTCGCCGCGCAAAAACCAGAGCAGCTCACAAATGATCGACCGCAAGTGCAAGCGTTTGGTGGTGATGACCGGAAAGCCCTGGCTCAGGTCGACACGAAGCTGGGCACCGAAATGACTCAGTGTGCCGACACCCGTACGGCTCTCCTTGTGCGTCCCCTGGGTGCGGACCTGACGCAATAGATCGAGATAAGTCTTCATGCTCGCTTGCCGCGTTTTCGCTTTGGCTTGGGTTTTATGGCGGGGCTTGGCGAGTCGCCTGCCTCCGGTGTTTGCACCACGACCGGCGCTTTGGCAGACAACACCATAAGCACGACCCCCGCGACGACCATCGGCACCGTGAGTACCTGGCCCATGGTCAGCCAATTGTACGCGAGATAGCCGATGTGCTCATCCGGTATGCGCACGAACTCCACGACAAAGCGTGCGCATCCGTACACGAGCAAGAACAAACCCGAGGTGGCCATGCGGTGTCGCGGCTTGGCCGAGAACCACCACAGCAGGACAAACAGCAGCAGGCCTTCCAACAAGGCTTGATAAAGCTGCGACGGGTGTCTGGGCAAGGGGCCACCACCGGGGAACACCATGCCCCATGGCACCTCGGTGGTCTTGCCCCAAAGCTCGGCATTGATGAAGTTTCCGACCCGTCCCGCGCCAAGCCCTAAGGCGCATAGTGGCGCCAGAAAGTCGGTGACATCGAAGAGGCTACGCTCGGTCTTGCGGGCGAAGAACCACATCGCGACCATGACACCGAGCAAGCCGCCGTGAAAGGACATCCCACCTTCCCAAATGCGGACCAAATACAACGGGTCGGCAAGAAAATACGAGAAGTTATAGAAGAACACGTAACCCAAGCGCCCACCGAGGATGACCCCGAGCGCTACGAAAAACACCAGGTCATCCACCTCGGGTGGACGCCAACCGCGCCAGGCCTGGCGCGCGCGGAAGCGCCCCAGCCACCACCCCGTGCCAAAGCCCACCAGGTACATGACCCCGTACCAGTGCACGGAGACCGGTCCGATCTGGAATGCGACGGGGTCGATATTCGGGTAGGACAGCATAGGCGCGCTATGGTAACCGCAATCGGCGTGACCCGCGAAAGACCTCGGGGGCAGTGCTAGATCACGTGAGCAAACAAGGCGTCGAGGTAAGCGCTTTCCGGCAAGCCGGGGTGTACCGGGTGGTCAGGACCCTGGTGTCCTCGCTCGACGATGCGAAGCTCGCGCCCCACCTTGCGTGCCGCCTGGTAGAGCACGCTTTGCAGCTCGGGAGCACCGAGGTGCGAGGAGCACGAGGCACTTAGCAAAACGCCGTCCGCGCCGAGTAGCTGCAGCGCCAGGCGGTTCAAACGTTGGTATGCCTCGAGGCCCTTGCGCCAGTCCTTTTTGCGTCGAATAAATGCGGGGGGGTCGAGCACAATTACATCGAAATGCTCTCGGTCGCTAACGAGCGTCTTTAGAAGCTTTAGCGCGTCGCCGTGCAGCGTCGCCACCGCAACCCCATTGAGCTCGGTATTGACGCCAAGCTGCTCGAGCGCCCGCGCGGAGGAGTCGATCGCCAGCACCTCTCGGGCCCCGCCGAGCGCGGCGTGGATGGCGAAGCCGCCGCAATAGCTAAACACATCGAGCACACGTTTGCCGCGCACGTACTTACCCAAACGCATACGGTTCGGGCGCTGGTCAAAAAACCACCCCGTCTTCTGGCCGCCCAAGGCGGGAACCCGGAATTCGGCACCCACCTCCCTGACCTCCAGGAACTCTGGCGCCTTGCCCAACACACATTCGACCTGTTGGTCCAACCCCTCGAGGACACGGGCCGAGCTGTCGTTGCGAAGGATCAGGGTCTTTGGCTGGAGTAACTCGCTTAGCGCCGCCACGATGTCCGCGCGTACACATTCCACCCCAGCGGTGGACAATTGCGCCACAATCACATCGCCGTAGCGGTCGACGACCAAACCCGGAAGTCCGTCGCCTTCTCCGTAGACCAGACGATAATGCGGTGTGTCGTATAGACCCTCGCGCCACGCCAGCGCACGTTCAAGGCGCTCACGGATCAAGAGCCGACCGAAGGCGCTCTGCGTCCGGCTAAACAAACGCGCACAAATGAGCGCGTGTGGATTGACGTAGGCGTATCCCAGCAACTTGCCGTTGTGGGCGCGCACCTCGACCGAGCCCCCCGTCTCCAGACCACTCAAGGGGCTGCGCGCGACATCCACCTCGTTGCTGTAGACCCAAGGGTGACCGGTGTACACGCGACGCTCCTCGCGCTTCTTCAGATAGAGCACGGGCCGGTCCGGCGTTGGCCCGCGCGCCGCCAGCGGCGGGGCCTGTGTGTCGGTGTGGATAGGGGTCGTCGTACTCATGGTCGCAACCGGCCTTGGTTTGCCGCGCAGGCCCGGCACCATATCACACACTCGGGTACTATTACGCCCGACGTTCGAAACGGAGAAGCAGCATGGCGACAGGCGTCGCGAACAGGCTTGCAAGTCAGACCAGTCCCTATCTGCTGCAGCATGCGGACAACCCGGTCGCCTGGTACCCATGGGGTGAGGAGGCGCTTACCGAGGCGCGTCGGAGCGGCAAACCCATTCTCTTGTCCATCGGCTACTCTGCGTGCCACTGGTGTCATGTCATGGCGCACGAGTCCTTCGAGGATGAAGAGACCGCGACGCTCATGAACCAGCTCTTTGTGAATATCAAAGTCGACCGTGAGGAACGGCCGGACCTGGACAAGATCTACCAGGTGTCTCACCAGCTGCTCACCAGGCGCCCGGGCGGCTGGCCGTTGACCATGTTCCTGGACCCGAAGGATCTGAAGCCATTCTTTGGCGGCACCTACTTCCCGCTGGAACCGCGTTATGGCATGCCGTCCTTCAAGCAGCTCATCACCCAAGTTGCGCATTACTTCGATGGCCACCACGACGATATAGCACAGCAAAACAAACGGCTGAGCGATGCGCTGGCGAGTCTGGAGCCGGCGACCGACGACCACGCCTTGATCACGCCTGACCCGCTGCGTAAGGCGCGTGCCGCGCTCGGCGAGGTGTTCGAAGAACACTTTGGCGGCTTTGGCAATGCACCGAAGTTTCCGCACCCAACCAATTTGGAGCGGTTGCTACGCGACTATGCGGCATCCTTGCACGCGCGCGCGGATGAGCGAAGCGCACCGCGTCCGGACACCGAAGCCCTGCAAATGGTGGTATTTACCATGAGCCGGATGATCAACGGCGGGCTCTACGACCAGCTTGGCGGGGGCTTTTGTCGTTATTCGGTCGATGACATGTGGATGATTCCGCACTTTGAAAAGATGTTGTACGACAACGGGCCGCTGCTCGGGCTGTGCACCCAGGCCTGGCAGATTGTGGGGGAACCGCTGTTCCATCGCGCGGCCGTCGAGACGGCGCAATGGGTGATGCGCGAGATGCAGTCCGATGACGGCGGTTACTACTCCACCTTGGACGCGGACTCCGAAGGTGAAGAGGGAAAGTACTACGTGTGGACGCCCGAGTCGGCAAAGGCTGTTCTAAGCGCACAAGAGTACGAGGTCGTGGCCAAGCGCTATGGTTTGGAGGGTCCGCCCAACTTCGAGAACAAGCACTGGCACCTGCATGTTTATGCAGACGTGCCATCGCTCGCCGAAGCGATGGGTGTTAGCGAGTCCGACGTACAGGCTCTGGATAACAGTGCGCGCGCAAAACTGCTCGAGGCGCGCGAGCAGCGTATTCGGCCGGGTTTGGACGACAAGGTCCTGACCGCATGGAACGCGCTGATGATCCGCTCGATGACGATGGCCGGGCGCACCCTGGGTAACGAGGAGATGGTCACGTCTGCACAGCGCGCCTTCGACTTCGTGCGCGGCACCCTATGGACCGAGGGGAGGCTGCTCGCCACCTGCAAGGACGGGCGCGCGCATCTAGCAGCGTATTTGGACGATTACGCGTTTATGATCGACGCCGCGCTCGAGCTGCTACAAACACGTTGGGACAACACCACCTTGCAGTTTGCCATCGAGCTTGCCGAAGTTCTGTTGGAACACTTCGAGGACAAGAGCAGCGGCGGCTTCTTCTTTACCGCGGACGACCACGAGCAGCTCTTTCATCGCAGCAAGCCGATGGCCGATGACGCCCTGCCGGCCGGTAACGGCGTGGCCGCACAGATGCTGCTGCGTCTCGGCCACCTGGTGGGTGAGACCCGCTATCTGACCGCGGCCGAGCGCACGCTTCGCAATGCGTGGTCCAGCCTGTCACGCGCACCGCATGCCCACAACGCCCTGCTGACCGCGATTGAAGAGTATTTGGAGCCACCTCAGATAATTGTGCTGCGTGGCACCCCCGACGCGCTCACCGAGTGGCAAGCACGCGCGCTCGAGCACTACGCGCCACGACGTCTCAGCTTTGCCATTCCAAATGAGGAACAGGACCTGAGCGGGTTACTCGCGGCGCGTGTGCCGCTTGGCGACATCGCCGCCTACGTATGCTCGGGTCACCAGTGCCAGACGCCCATCACCGAGCTCGAGCAATTCGAGGCAACACTCGCAGCCGGTGAGATCCGCTGATCAGATAATTCGGGGACAGTTTACTAATTGTCAGTATTGGAGAATTGAGTAAACTGTCCCCGAAATAGCCCCGGAGTGGGGTTACAGGCTGGAGCCGTAGCTCTCCTTGAAACGCTCGTCGAATTCATCGCGCGTGAAGCGGTGGTTTTGCGTACCCGCGTGCTCGATTGCCATGGCGCCCATCACCGATGCGATGCGGCCGGTGCTCTCCCAGTCCATCTCGTTTTGCAGGCCGTAGAGTAACCCAGCCCGGTAAGCATCGCCGCAGCCGGTCGGGTCGACCGTCTCGCTGACGCGCGCGGTCGGGATGCTCAGCTCGCCCTTCTTCGTGTAGATGCTCGACCCGGCACCGCCGCGTGTCACGATCAAGGCTTCCACCTGCGATGTCACCGCGTCGATGCCCATCCCCGTGCGCTCTTGGAGCATCTCCCACTCGTAGTCGTTTACGGTCACATAGCTGGCCTGGCTAATAAAACGCTTCAGGTCCTCCCCGTCGAACATCGGTAGCCCCTGGCTCGGGTCGAAGATAAAGGGGATGTCGGCCTCGGCAAACTGTGTCGCGTGCTGGATCATGCCGTCCCGCCCATCGGGAGCGACAATACCGATGCTCACGCCATCGGCATCATCGACGCTGTTGAGGTGGGATAAATTCATCGCACCCGGATGAAAGGCGGTGATCTGGTTATCGTCGAGGTCCGTGGTGATAAAAGCCTGCGCCGTGAAGTGGTCGTCCATGATGCTCACATGCCGGCGTATGATGCCGTTATCGTCCATCCACTTTGCGTAGCGTTCGAAGTCGCTGCCGACGGTGGCCATGGGCAACGCCTCCGCCCCGAGCAGCTTCATGTTGTAGGCGATGTTTCCGGCGCAGCCGCCAAACTCCTTGCGCATCTCGGGCACTAGAAACGACACGCTCAACACGTGCACCTTCTCGGGCAAGATGTGATTCTTGAAGTGGTCCTTGAACACCATGATACTGTCATAGGCCACCGAGCCGCATATCAACGCAGACATTGTTCCCCCCTTCTCGGGCGTAGTCTCAGACGACTTGTTCGCCGACATCGTGCTCGGTGCGCAGCACCGAGGCAAGAAACCGACCCGTGTGTGATGTTGGATGGGCCGCCACCTGCTCCGGTGTTCCGGCGACGACCAGGCGTCCACCATTCTCACCACCCTCCGGACCCAAGTCGAGAATCCAGTCGGCCGTCTTTATGACCTCGAGGTTGTGCTCGATGACGACCACCGCGTTTCCATGGTCGCGCAGCCGGTGCAACACGCGCAGCAACTGCTCCGTGTCGTGGAAGTGGAGCCCGGTGGTCGGCTCGTCCAGTATATAAAGTGTGTTACCGGTATCGCGTTTGGACAGCTCGCGCGAAAGCTTTACGCGCTGGGCCTCCCCGCCGGATAACGTGGTCGCGCGTTGACCGAGCTTGAGGTACGACAACCCCACGTCCATGAGCGTTTGCAGCTTGCGCTTTATCACCGGCACCGCAGCGAAGAAACTCAGCCCGTCCTCCACTGTCAGCTCCAGAACCTCGTGGATCGTCTTGCTTTTGTACTGGATGTCCAAGGTCTCGCGGTTGTAACGCTTGCCTTTGCAGGTGTCGCACGCCACATACGCATCGGGCAAGAAGTGCATCTCCACTTTGATCACACCGTCGCCTTGGCACGCTTCGCAGCGCCCCCCTTTGACGTTGAAGCTAAAGCGCCCTGCGCTGTAGCCGCGTGAACGCGACTCCGGGGTGTTAGCAAAAAGCTCGCGGATCGGTGTGAACAAACCGGTATAGGTGGCGGGGTTCGAGCGCGGCGTGCGACCAATGGGACTCTGGTCGATGGCGACGACCTTGTCCAGCTCATCCAGACCAACGATGCCGGCGATCGGTGCATGCTGAACCCGCGAGCCGTAAAGCTCGCGGCTGACAATCCGATGCAAGGTGTCGTTGATCAGCGTGGACTTGCCGGAGCCGGAGACACCGGTCACGCAGGTCAACAAACCCAAGGGAATCTCGACGTCTATGGACTTCAAGTTGTTCCCCGACGCGCCTTCGATGCGCAACACCCGCTGCGGGTCAAACAAAACACGCTGGCTGGGGACGCTGATACGCCGCCGACCGGACAAATACTGACCGGTGAGCGACGCGGGGTTAGCGCCGACTTCTTCCGGGCTGCCCTGAGCCACCACCTTGCCACCGTGGACACCGGCTCCGGGCCCCATGTCGACCACGTAGTCGGCCGCGTTGATCGCTTCCTCATCATGCTCGACGACGATGACGGTATTGCCCAAGTCACGAAGCTGGCGCAGCGTATCGAGCAACCGCTGGTTATCGCGCTGGTGCAGACCGATAGACGGCTCGTCCAACACGTACATCACGCCGACCAGGCCCGCGCCGATCTGGCTGGCCAAACGGATTCGCTGCCCCTCACCACCCGACAAGGTCTCCGCCGAGCGGCTGAGCGTCAAATAATCCAAACCTACGTCGACGAGAAAGCGGAGCCGGGCTTCGATTTCGCGCACGATCTGAGTCGCGATCTCACCGCGATGCCCCGGTAGCGTGAGCTGCGAGAAGAACTCTGTGGCCTGATTGATCGGTAGACTGGTGACCGCCGGCAGACTGTATCCTTGCACAAAGACATGGCGCGCGGCCTCGCTGAGCCGGGCGCCGCCGCACTCGCCGCAGGGCTTGGTACCCATGTACTTGCCAAGCTCCTCGCGCACCACGCTGGACTCCGTCTCCTTGTAGCGCCGCTCCATGTTGGGGATGACGCCTTCGAATGGATGCTCGCGGTGGTGGGAGCCACGCCGGTCGTTGTAATAGATGAAATGGATAACCTCGCCGCCGCTGCCGTAGAGAATCGCGTCCCTGACCTTGTCGGGTAGCGCGTTGAATGGCGCATCCATCTCGAAGCCGTAGTGCCCAGCCAGCGCCTGGATCATCTGGAAGTAGTACGCGTTTCGCCGGTCCCAACCGCGAATGGCCCCACCGGGAAGACTCAGGCCGGGCTCGGCGACCACACGCTCCGGGTCGAAGAAGGAGGTCGTACCCAAACCGTCACAACTCTTACACGCTCCGGCCGGGCTGTTGAAGGAGAACAAGCGTGGCTCGAGCTCGGGCAAGCTAAACCCGCAGATGGAACAGGCCATCCGGGCGGAAAAATCCAAGGTCAAGGTGCTCTCGGGGTCCATGGACACGACACGCGCACGTCCGTCGGCCATACCCAAGGCCGTTTCGAAGGACTCGGCGAGCCTCAGACGAAGGTCCGGTCGCACCCTGACACGGTCCACGACCACCTCGATGGTGTGGACCCGGTAGCGGTCGAGCTCGGGCACCTCATCGAGCTCGTAGACCACACCGTCGATGCGCACGCGCAAAAACCCCTGGGCGCGCAGACCGGAGACGAGCTGTACGTGCTCGCCCTTGCGTCCCTCCATCACGGGCGCGAGCAACATCAAGCGCTCGCCGGCCGGCTGGCGCAACACATGGTCGACCATTTCGCTGACCGTCTGCGCCGCCAGCGGCTCATAGTGCGCGGGACAGCGGGGCTCGCCGACCCGGGCGAACAAGAGCCTCAGGTAGTCATAAATCTCGGTGATGGTTCCCACGGTGGAACGCGGGTTATGCGATGTCGCCTTCTGCTCGATCGAGATTGCAGGGGACAGTCCCTCGATGTGGTCCACATCGGGCTTTTCCATGACCGACAAGAACTGTCTGGCATAAGCGGACAAGGACTCGACATAGCGACGCTGACCCTCCGCGTAGATCGTATCGAAGGCCAGCGACGACTTGCCCGAGCCAGACAGACCGGTGATCACGATCAGCTGGTCGCGCCGCAAATCCAGGTCGACGTTGTCGAGATTGTGTGTACGCGCTCCGCGGATCCGGATAGCTTCCATAGTCGGGCACTAGTGGGTATGGGGGCGATCGCTAAACTGCTAATATTACGCGCTGAGACGGTCACGACGCAAAACGACGAGAGAAGCACAAGAGCGGCCTTGCGGTCGCGCCGGCGGGCGCTTCATAGACGTACCCCGGCTACTCCAAAGCCATCGGTGGACACCGACCAGCCAACAACCCCGCCAAGCAGCCAGCGTTTAGCACCCAGTGAACGACGTGCCAGTCTGGCACTGGCGTCGATTTACGCGCTGCGGATGCTTGGGCTGTTTATGATCCTGCCGGTGCTACCCCTGTTGGCGTCCGACTACGCCGACTACACGCCCATGTTGGTCGGGCTGGCCATAGGCGTTTATGGTCTCACCCAAGCGCTTTTGCAGATCCCCTTTGGCGCAATCTCCGACCGGGTTGGACGCAAACCCGTCATTGCATTTGGCTTGATCGTGTTCGCGCTTGGCAGCGTGGTCGCCGCTCTCGCCGACTCGCTATGGGGGTTGGTGGCCGGACGAGCGCTCCAAGGCGCGGGCGCGGTGGCTGCGGTCGTTCTTGCGCTCACCGCCGACTTGACGCGCGAGGAGCAGCGTATCAAGGCGATGGCGATTATCGGTGTCAGCATCGGCTTTAGCTTTGTCGTCTCGATGGTGCTCGGGCCGCTGCTCGGCCATTGGTTGGGGTTGGCGGGCATTTTCTGGGTATCGGCGCTGCTCGCGCTCTGTGGTCTGGCCGTGCTGTGGGTCTGGGTGCCCACACCCACACGCCTTCGCTTTCACCGCGATACGCAGACCACACCGCGCGAGCTGTTTGCCATGCTTGCCAACGCCTCGCTGCTACGCCTGGACTTTGGCATTTTTGCTCTTCACTTTGTGCTCATCGCGAGCTTCCTGGTGCTGCCGCTGCTGCTGCGCGATAACGCCGGTCTGGCCGGCGAACGGCACTGGTTTGTGTATTTGGCCGTCATGGGCGCCTCGCTGGTCATCATGGTGCCGGCCCTGCTGGTCGGCGAGCGCATGCGGAAGATCAAAGCGACTTTTGTAGGCGCGGTGCTTCTTTTGACGCTGAGCGAGCTATTGCTGTTGAACTTCGATCAGACGCTTGCTCAAATCATGTTGTGCATGGTGCTGTTCTTCGCCGCGTTCAATATCTTGGAAGCGACCCTACCGTCACTCGTTTCCAAGACGGCGTCACCACACAAGAAAGGCACTGCGCTTGGCGTGTACAGCACGGCCCAGTTCATGGGTGCGTTCTTTGGCGGCGCGTTGGGCGGCATCTTTTACCACCACTTCGGTGCGACCGGTGTGCTGCTCGCTTGTGTGTGCTTACTTGGTCTGTGGCTCGTGGCGGCGGCGACCATGCCACATCCAAGCGCCTTCGTCAGTACGGCGGTGCATGTGGGGCACGTGTCTTGTGAGGAGGCAAACCGGGTCGCCGAGCAGTTATATGGCATCGCGGGCGTGCACGAGGTCGTCGTAATCGCCGATGAAGGCGTTGCCTATCTCAAGGTCGACCGCCGGCGTCTGGACGAGCACGCGCTGCGTGCATTTTCGGCGGCGAAAGCTTAAATTAGCCGGGCAATTAAGGAGAGCCGATATGGCAAGGGGCATCAACAAAGTAATTCTCATCGGCCACCTTGGTGCAGACCCCGAGACACGCTACATGCCGAGCGGCGGGGCCGTCACCAACTTGCGGGTCGCGACCACCGAATCGTGGAAGGACCGGCAAAGCGGTGAGCCACAGGAACGCACGGAGTGGCATCGGGTCGTGTTGTTCGGGCGTCTGGCAGAGATTTCCGCCGAGTATTTGCGCAAAGGCTCGCAGGTGTATCTGGAAGGGCGCTTGCAGACGCGCAAGTGGCAAGGCCAAGACGGTGCCGACCGGTTCACGACGGAAGTTGTCGCCAACGAAATGCAAATGCTTGGCGGACGCGGCGGTGGCGGTGCCGCTTACCAGGGCGGCGAGGCCGAATCCGGTTCCCGAGAGGATGTCGCAGAGCGGCGTCCGGCCGCGGTCGCATCCGGCGACGGCGGACCCAAGGATGACTTCGACGACGATATCCCGTTCTAGTCCGGCGCCGCAGACACCGCGCGCGCCGGGTTTAACTCGGCATGCGAGGGGTTCAGCGGTCTAGCTGCGTCTCTTTGGGGTGAGTTCTTTGTAGGGGGAAGCTGTCGTGGGGGCGAAAAGGGGGCTAATCGTCTTGCTACTCTGGGCGGGCGGCTGCGTGGTCGCCTACGGGCAAGCTGAGACACATCTCTCCAACGGCTACCCGGAAGTGTCGTGCGGTGAGAAACCGACGCGACCCGAGCGGCCGGCCGCCTTCACCGACAACGAACAAATCGACGCCTACAACCAGATGGTGGAGCAGTACAACCAGCAAATGGAGACGTATATCGACTGTGTTCAAGTCTACGTCGACAAAGCGACTCGCGATCTGAAGCTGATCAAGCAACGAATTCAAGAGGCCATCGACCAGGCGAATCGCTAGGTCGTCAGCCACGCCCCGACGGGCGTACCCCCTACCCCGCTATCCCCTCGGCGCTAGCCAAGCACGCCCGGCGGATTTCGAGTCAGACTGCGCAAAATCAGCAACTCCCGCTGCTGGAAATGCGCAATGTCTTATTTTTTTTGTGCGCTACGTCGCGTTTCCTAAACCGAGAGACCCGATTTACCTCGTTTCTACGGTCATTTGCGAAGTTGGCACGCCTTCTGCATTACCAACAGCGACGTTAAGGGTTCCTCCTCCTCCCCCCTTGCCCTTAACGAAACTGGGGTGCCTTCTAGGCACCCCCTTTTTTAGGAACACCAAAAAAACGGAAAACAGGTGGACTAGTCATGGCAATGCGTATGCGATTCACCGAAGAGGAGCTACGCCGGGACATTTCGGGCCTAGACCAGCAGATTTCTGAAGTCACTAATCCGGACGATGTGAGCTCCCGCCGCGTGCTCTCGTTTCTAAAGCAGATAGTAAAGGACAAGCGGGACAAGTTGGCGACCTTGCGCTATCACAAGTCCAACCCTCGCTAGACAGACTCGAGCGCTAGCCGCAATGCGTTGGTGCGACTAGCGTCACTATTCCTCGCCAAGTCTTGCCCCTGGGCACCCATAGCCGAGGTTATGGGTATCCTCACGGGCCTCCCTTTTTCCAAGCCAACCGAGAATCAAAAACGCCTTCGCGCTTTGTCGTGATCCGTGCATGGTTCAAGTCTTTGGAGTGCGCCGCAAAGGCTCACATTTTGAGCTAATGTTTTGTTACGGCGAGGTACTCCGTGCGCACCCGGCACCCTTGTGACCGCGTCGACGCCGTCCTACGGACTTAGGATACCCAGCCAAAAAACGGGCTTACCCGCCAACAAAGGGCAAATGGTGTCACACACGGACCAACAGAGCGCCGCACCCGGTGGTAATGGCGCGCATCAGCATTCGGCGCTGATACTGGACAAAAGCAATGAAGTCCGTCGCTATCTGTCCTCTCTGTTGCAACGACAGTTTGCCTGCGAGCGTGTCGTGCAAGTGGACAACTCTCGCGAGGCCTTGGAGCTGCTGCAATCCGAGCAAGCGCAGTTCGATTGGATTTTCTTCGACTGGGACCTTGGCGATATTCCGCCGCAGGAGTTTCTAGACCAACTCCGTCACCAGGCTTCGGGCCAGCGTGCGGCCGTGCTGATGATGACGCGCAACCGCGAGCGATACATCGTCCACGAGGCCTTGCGCGCGGGCGCCGACGATTATCTGGTCAAACCTTTCACGCTATCCATTCTGCTGCTCAAGATGCGTCGCATGGGCGCGCAGAGAGAGCGACGCCGCCATGAGCGGATGACCTTGGATGCGAACGACGACATGTGTCTGCGGTTCGATAACGGTCAAGAGAGCCCAGCGCGGCTCGTCACGATTTCGCGTGTCGGCTGTTTGGTGCGCGCACCGCGGTCGCTCAGCAACTGCGCGCACGTCTACGACGCGACCACCATCTCACTGCAAGCCGGCAAGGAAGAGCTGGCTTTGACCGGCGAGCTGATCCGAATCGAGACGGACCGCGAAAAAGCGGGCTCGCGCGAGCACGTGCTCGCCGCCTTTTCGTTCAAACCACTGACAACCGAGCTATCCAAGCGTTTGGAGCAGTTTCTCGACCGCTTCGGTCTACCACCACCAACGGACTGGTGAGCACCCCCCCGCGTTGAGCTGGCACCGCCCTTTGGGGTAACGTCTCGTGCTGTCCTAGCCTTCCCGGCACCGGCCAATTATCAAAGCGAATCGAGCGCCTTGCGCTATTGCCGGGCGAACGGCTCGCCAATCCATCCTGGACGGTGTAACCGATGCTCACAATTGGAGAGCATGCAACCGCGACGCTTCGCTTTGCCTTCCCGGTGATGGTGGCAAGAGCAGGGCTGTTGGTTCTGGTCACCGTAGATACCGCGATGACGGGGCATGCCGGCGCGAACGAGCTCGCCTACTACAGTCTGGCCATGGCGCCACAGGTGCCGATGCTGCTTGTCAGCATCGGGCTTCTGATGGGTACCATGGTGTTGTGCGCCCAATCGCAGGGAGCGGGTAACCCGCGGCTGTGCGGGGCTGTCTGGTATATATCCATGCTCCATGCGGCCGGTCTTGGCATCGTGTTCATGCTCGTTTTTCAGGCCGGCCGCGCGCTACTCGGCGCACTGGGGCAAAACCCCGAGCTCGCCGCAGGCGGCGGGCACGTCCTTGCGATGCTCGGCTGGGGTTTCCCCGCCATGTTGCTTTTTGCCTCCACGAGCTTCTTCTTGGAAGGCATCCATAGACCCAAGCCGGGCATGCTCATCTTGCTCGGCGCAAACATCCTCAACGTGCCGCTCAATTGGGCGTTTATCTATGGAAACTGGGGGGCCCCCGCGATGGGGGCGGAAGGCGCCGCGCTGGCGACGAGTATCGTGCGCTGGCTGATGCTCCTTGCCATCCTGGTATACCTGTGGGCCACGGTCGACATCGACCACTACGGTCTGCGTCGCGTCCATAAGCAATCGACGCGCGCGCTGGGGCGTTCGCTAAGACGGCTTGGCTATCCGATGGGGCTTAGCCATGGCATGGAGTCGAGCGCGTTCGCCGCCTTGACCGTCTTCGCGGGGTGGCTGGGCCCGGTACAGGTGTCGGCCATGCAGATCGCGATGAATCTGGTGGCGCTCGCCTTTATGTGCGCGATCGGCTTTGCGGCCGCGGCGAGCGTCCGGGTCGCAAATGCACACGGCGCGCGCGACCGGGTCGCCATGCGCCGCGCCGGGTGGGTGGCGGTCGCTCTGGCGGCGGGCATGCTGAGCTTGCTTGGGGTCGTCTTTCTACTCGGCACCGAGCCGCTGATCGCGCTTTACGCCGATGACCCGGCGGTCGTCAGCCTGGCCGTGCCCGCCGTGATTCTCGCTGCCTTCGTGCTGGTGCCCGATGGCACTCAGGGTGTGTTGATGGGGGCGTTGCGGGGTATCGGAGATGTGTGGCCGGCTGCGCTATGCTATGGCCTTTCGTTCTGGGTCGTCATGGTACCGCTCGCGTACTACCTCGGCGTACGCCAGGGTGGCGGCGCAAGCGGCCTGATGTTGTCGGTGATCCTTGGCTGCCTCGTCGCCACGGGTTTGCTGGGGTTGCGCTTCGCACGCGTAACACGTGCCTAAGAAAAACAAACATCCGCATTAGGGGGTCTAGATGTCAGATAAAATCGTGTGCTTGGATGGGTTTACGCTGAATCCCGGGGATATCTCGTGGCACGAGTTCGAGCAGCTCGGCGAGCTGGTCGTGTACGAGCGCACCGCGCCCAAGCATATCCTGGAGCGCGCCCAGGGTGCGCCCTATGTGCTGACCAACAAGACCCCGTTGACAGCGCAGACGCTATCCGAGCTGACCGAGCTTCGTTATGTCGGCGTCCTCGCGACCGGCTACAACATCGTCGATGTCGCGGCCGCCGGCGAACGCGGCGTGGTCGTCAGTAATGTACCGACCTACGGTACCGACTCGGTCGCTCAGCACGTGTTTGCGCTGCTGCTCAGCATGGTGCGTCCCATAAACCTGCACGAGGCGGCGGTACGACGCGGCGATTGGACGCGCTGCCCGGACTGGTGCTTCGCACTCGCACCCATCGAATCGCTCGCCTCAAAGCGCCTCGGTTTGGTGGGTGTCGGGCGTATCGGGCTTGCGGTCGCGCGTATCGCCGAGGCCATGGGGATGCAGGTCGCGGGGTTTGACACCTACTGGCCAAGCGAGGAGGCACGCGCCGGGTTGACCATCGAGCGGCTGGAGCTGGACGAGCTGTTCCGCACTTCGGATGTGATCTCCTTGCACTGCCCGCTCACGCCCGCGACCGACCGGCTGGTAAACGCCACGCGGCTAAAGACGATGAAGCCATCCGCGCTGCTCGTGAATACGAGCAGAGGACCACTCATCGACAACGCGGCGCTCGCCGAGGCGCTCAATGCGGGCACAATCGCCGGCGCCGCCTTGGATGTGCTCGACGTCGAGCCACCCCCGGCGGACAACCCGCTGCTCAGCGCCGAGAACTGTGTAATCACACCACACATCGCCTGGTACGCACGCTCATCGCGCGCAAAGCTGATGAGCATCGCGGCGCAGAACCTGAAGCTGTTCCAGGCAGGCGCCCCCCAGAACACAGTCGGCTAAGAGGCTCTTAGGAAAGGGGTATTATTGATATGCATAGACGCATTCGCTGCGCAGACATCGCAGCCGTCAAAGGGGAGTCACTCGGCTTTCAATCGGTCCTTGATTTTTTCGAAACCACCGTCGGTGGCAACGATACTCCACCCTGGTTCTGCTGTATCCGCCACGCCGGCATAGCATGAGTTTCTCAACGCGTCCACCTCGAGCACACCCGGAGACATCTCCGACCCGCTTGACCCGGTTGACCGTATCGTTAGGAGCTCCGCATGGTAGAGCTCGAATAGACGGCGCGCCAAAGCACCGGGCGAGCCATAGCGTTCGTGGAACTCGCCGCAAACCATGCTCCAGGGCACCTCGAGCGCGAGTAGCTCGAGCAGTTCCTTATCAAGCTCCGTGAGATCCATTTGTGAAAACCTGCCTCTTCATAAGTGGGGCTAAGCATGCCGCAATCTGAGAGTGTCTCGGGGTGCGACGCATGTGCTCATACGCCAAGGTGTGTCGCCCTGACGCCGGGGGCTTGTGCCAAGGCCGACGAATCGCCGTGCCACACGACCCGCCCCTTGTTCATCACGTGATGGTAATCCGCAAAGCGCATCAGCGCTCGCAGATCCTTGTCGATGAGAAGGATCGCCTGTCCGTCTTGCTTGAGGTTCTCGAGGCTGCGCCAAATCGCTTGTCTATACAGTGGTGCCAACCCTTCGGTAGCCTCATCGAGAATCAGCAGCCGCGGGTTTGTCATCAACGCACGCCCCACCGCCAGCATTTGCTGCTCACCGCCCGACAGCGTGCCACCCAGGCTCGACCCATGGCGAGCCAAGTCCGGGAACAGATCGAAAACGCTCGCTACAGTCCACGGCGCGTCCACGCCACCGCGAGCTGCCACCAATAGGTTCTCGCAGACGCTCAAGTTGGGGAAGATGTGACGGCCTTCGGGGACCAAGCCTATCCCCGCGCGGGCGATACGGTAGCTGGGCAGCCCGCCGATCGGCTTGCCGTTGAAGACGATCTGCCCTTCAGCCACCGGGAGCAGACCCATGACGGCGCGCACGGTGGTGGTCTTTCCCATGCCGTTTCGCCCGAGCAACGACACAACCTGCCCACCGGCGACTGTCAAGTCTACGCCGAACAGCACCCGGCTGGTGCCGTAGCCCGCGTGCAGCCCACGCAGCTCAAGCATCGGCTTCACCAAGATACGCTTCACGCACCGCGCTATTCGCTCGAATACCCTCGGGCAGTCCGCTTGCGATGGTCTCGCCCGAGACCAGCACCGTGACGATGTCGGCCAGGCTGAACACCACATCCATGTCGTGCTCGACCAGCAGCATGGCAACATGCGTCTTTAGCTCACCAAGAAGCGCCGTCATCTCCAAGGTGCCCTCGGGTCCCAACCCCGCCATCGGCTCATCGAGTAGCAACAACAACGGGGCTTGGGCGATAACCATCGCCAGCTCCAGACGGCGGCGTTCCGCGTGCCCCAGATTCGCCGCCAGGACGTGCTCCTTGTGTTCAAGCCCGACTTGCGCGAGCGCCGCGCGCGCGGGCTCACGTAAACGCCGGTCCGAACGCGCGTCCCGCCAAAAACGAAAGCTGTGCCCGGCGTGCGCCTGTACCGCTAAGGCCACGTTGTCCTCGGCGTCCAGCTCGTCGAACACGGCCGTCACCTGATAAGAGCGCACCAGACCGTGGCGGGCACGGGCGGACACCGACGCGTTCGTCACGTCGCGTCCTTGAAAGCTGATGCGTCCGGCATCGCTCGCGATGTCACCCGACAATTGGCCGATGGCGGTCGACTTGCCGGCGCCGTTGGGTCCTATGAGCGCGTGCACTTCGGCGTCCCGAACATCGATGCAGAAGTCACTCGTCGCGCAAAGCGCGCCATAGCTCTTGCGCAGACCCGAGCCTTGCAGCAGTACCGCGCGCTCAGACCTGCGTGTCATCGCTTCCCCCCCAACCAACCGTAGATACCGCGGCGTGCAAACAGCACGACCAGGATGAGCACGGGACCAAGCAAGACCATCCAATGCTCGGTGTAGAGTGCCAAGACCTCCTCCAGCAACAGCAGGACTGCCGCACCAAGCACGGGTCCATAAAGGGTGCCCATACCCCCCAGGATAACCATCACCAGAATCTCGCCCGAGCGCGTCCAGTGCAGCAAGCTGGGGCTGACAAACTCGGTTTGATTGGCGATCAAGGCGCCGGCGAGCCCGGCGCCGGCCCCGGCGATGACAAAGCAAACCAGCTTGTACCGGTAGGTAGAAACACCCAAGGCGCGCAAACGTTTCTCGTTGTACTTGCTTGCTTTGATGACCATCCCGAAGCGGGACATCACGAGACGGCGGCACAGGAGAACAAACGCGACCAGACAACCAAGACAAACGTAATAAAAGCGCAGGTCGTTCCCCAGGTCGAGACCGGCGACGCTGTTTCTGGACCACATGCTGAGCCCGTCATCGCCGCCGTAGCCTTCCAACGACACAAAGAAAAAGAACAGCATTTGCGCAAAGGCCAAGGTGATCATTATGAAATGCACGCCGCGGGTACGCAGGCTCAGCGCACCGACCACCGCTGCCGTACCGGCCGCGGCGGCAACCGCCAGCGGCCAGGCGACCAAGGCATCCTGCGTTCCAGGAATCGCGAATGGCCAGGCGAGCGCGAGCGAGTTCTCGCTGTGGTGAAAGGAAAGTATCCCGACAACATAGGCCCCCACACCAAAAAACGCGGCGTGGCCGAGGCTCACCATGCCGCCATAGCCGACAATCAAGTCCAAACTGACGGCGGCAAGCGCGTAGATCAGAACCCGGCTGAACAAGGTCACCAAGAACGGCTCGTCGAGTGCCATCGCCAGCGGCGGTAGCGCGGCGAGACAGACCAAGCCCAGCGTGGGCAAGAGAGGTCTGCGCCATGTTCGCTCGGCTCCGCTCATGCGGGTGCGCGCTCAACCGCCAACCGCAAACAGACCGCGCGGGCGCCACAGCAAGACGGCGGCCATCAGTATATAGACGCTCATCGAGGCGACCGAGGCGGCCACCCCGTCGGCTTGGGCAAGCGGCAGCACGGCCCTGAACACGGTGGGCAAGAACGCGCGTGCCAAGGTATCCACCGTGCCGACCAGAAACGCACCCACCAAGGCGCCGCGTATGGAACCCATCCCACCGATCACGATCACGACAAAGGTCAGGATCAAGATGCTCTCCCCCATACCCGCTTCCACCGCGAGAATGGGGCCCGCCATGGCGCCGGCGAAACCCGCCAGCAACGCGCCGAGCACGAACACCAAGGTATATAGCCGCTTGATGTTTATACCGAGCGCACCCGCCATCTGGCGGTCGCTCGCACCAGCACGGATCTGCATCCCCAGACGGGTCCGCTCAACCAGCACATAGAGCGCCACGGCCGTGAGTACACCTGCACCGATAATCGCGATGCGATAGCTGGGATAGACAATGCCGGGGACGAGCTCGACCGTAGCGCTCAGCGCATCGGGGACATCCATGAACAAGGGCTGTCGACCCCACAGGATCACGGTGAGCTCGTTGAAGAACATGATCAAGCCGAAGGTTGCGAGAACCTGGTCCAGATGTTCGCGCTGGTACAGGCGACGCAGCACGACCAGCTCCACGCACAGCCCGACCAGCGCAGCGCCCGCCATGCCGGCGGCTAGACCGGCGAGAAAGCTGCCGGTCAGCCGTGTCACGGTGGCCGCCACATAGGCACCGACCATGTAGAGCGAACCGTGTGCCAGGTTGATCAAGTTCATGATGCCGAATACGAGCGTGAGCCCGGCGGCCATGAGGAACAGCATGACACCGAGCTGTAAAGCGTTGAGGAGTTGTTCTATGAGGAGCAGCATCGGCTCTGAAACGATGCGAGCACGGTCAACTCGTGGCGTGGGACCGCACGCGCCTCGTTACAGGTTACACTGCGCTGCGTAAGCGTCCTTGTGGTCGACAAACACCTTTTCGACAACCCGGTTGCTCAAGTTCCCGTCGTCTTCTACGTACACCTCGCGCACGTAAATATCCTGAATAGGATGCTGGTTGTTGGCGAAGCGAAACTTTCCCCTCACCGAGTCGAAATCGGCGCGGCGCAAGACATCGCGAATCTGACCGAGGTCATCGAGGCGTCCATCGACCGCCGCGAGCGCGCTACCGATGAGACGCGCGGCGTCATAGCCCTGGCTAGCATAGAGCGTCGGGTAGCGCTCGTACTTGCTCTTGAACGCCGCCACGAACTGGCGGTTGGCGTCATTGTCCAGATCCCTGCTCCATTGAGAGCCATTTCGTACGCCGAGCGCCGCGTCTCCCACCGCGTCCACCAGCCGCTCGTCAAATGAGAAAGCAGGCCCGTACACGGGGATCTCGTCGCTCAACCCGGCCTGTGAATACTGCTTGAGAAAGTTGATCCCCATCCCACCGGGGAGAAAGAAAAACACCGCGTCGGGGTCGGCGGCACGCAGTGTCGCCAGCTCCGCCGCGTAGTCGGACTGACCAAGCTGCGTGTAGACCTCACCGGCAATACCGCCCGAATAGAAGCGTTTGAACCCCGCTAGCGCATCCTTGCCAGCCGGGTAGTTTGGTGCAAGAAGATAGACCTTGTTCTTCCCCTGGTCGGTCACGAACTTGCCCATCACCTCATGCAGGTTGTCGTTTTGCCATGCCACGTTGAAGTAGTTCTGGTGACAACCTGCGCCGGCCAGCGTGGATGGCCCGGCATTGGGGCTTACATAAATGGCATCCTCGCGCACGACCTTTGGCACCACCGCCATCGCGACGTTGGAAAAGACGATGCCAGTGAGGATCTTGACGCCGTCACGCTGCATGTATCGCTCCGCAATCTGCCGGCCCTTCTCGGGCTTGCGCCCATCGTCGTCCACCAGCAGCTCGACCGGCACGCCGCCGAGCTTGCCACCACCTTGCTCGATGGCGAGTGCAAAACCGTCGCGTATGTCCTCGCCCAAATAACCCGCCTTCGTAGACAGCGTCGTGATCATTCCAATCTTGACCGGCTGCGCTGCAAACGCCGTGGCAGCACACCCATACGCAAACAGCGCGACAAAGCAAAGTCGGGTCATTGGTGCATCCCTTTTTTGACCTGGGCAAGACAAGCCCACCGGCAAACTTATCAAAGATCCAGGATGCGTGCGATTGGCAGGAGCGCCAGACCCAAAGCGAAGAGAGCGAGCGTGTGCGGTTCCGGAACGCTGGCAGGGCCAAGCTCACCCAGTCCCGGATTGGGCATCGCCTGCACACGCCAGACACCCGTGGCTGTCAGCTCAATACTCCGTCCGTTTGGCGCATCGCCGACCATGACCGGCCCCGCCGCGCCATCGGGCGCGAGCAGGCCATTGCGGTTTGTCCCGCCAAAGATCACCGTGTCGACCGGAGGCAGCGTGCTCGTAATCTGGTCCACCGGGACATCGAAGAGTGCGACGCCATCGGCTGTGCTCCCCGAATTTTGCAAGTCGGGGCTGAAGTCGAGCGCAAGCTCGAACGAAGGAAAACCGTTGCTTGTGTCGCTGTTCGGCCCCCCGACCACGAAGTATTGGCCCGGCGCTACCGTACCCTGCAATTGCAAGCCGCCCTGCGCATAGCTCGTGCCGCCATAGCCGAGGCTCCAGGTATCCAGCCCAATGCTGGTATCGCCCCGGTTGTACAGCTCCACCCATTCGAAGCGATTGTCCGGACCGACTCGGTCGTAGAACACCTCCGAGAGGCTCAAGCCGGCCATGGCGTTGAGCGGAAGAAAGGCGACGCAGAACGCCACGGCCGCGACCAGACCGAACCCGCGCGCGTTTGTGGCGTAGATTGATGACAGTTTATCCATGACTCGAACCTCCTTGTTGCTGGCCAGTACCTGCGGCTCGAGAGTAAGTCTCCCTTGGCGACCCCAGCTACCCGCCGGGGTCTTGTGCTTTGTAGGCCAGGGCCGCGTCGTTGTGAGACGAGTTTTGCCTCTGCTATGGTTGGGCCCGGTTTCGAAGACCAACGACCCGGATGGCAAGCTCGACCAGCTACATGCCGCTCCCCTCACCCAGCCCCGGCACGAACCGGTCGCTGCTGGTGCTGCGTTACGGCGACGCCGAGGCGCGACCCAAGGTATATGTGCAAGCATCGTTGCACGCGGACGAGTGGCCAGGCCTTTTGGTCGTGCACCATTTGCGTCGGATGCTCGATGAGGCCGAACGCGAGCAACGCATCAAAGGTCAGGTGGTCGTGGTGCCCGTAGCAAACCCCATCGGTCTCGACCAGCACCTGAATGGTCGTCTCAACGGGCGTTTTGCCTTCGATGGCAGCGGCAACTTCAACAGAAATTTCCCGGACCTCACCGACGCCGTGCTCGCGCGTATAGACAACCAGCTTTGCACG
>CAJHYW010000237.1_pt1 | contig 32478 bp, 26 predicted proteins | sample 9198811 | NCBI WGS metagenome assembly CAJHYW01 (sample SAMEA7708378, study PRJEB35096) | sediment metagenome | biome: marine neritic benthic zone biome [ENVO:01000025]; feature: sediment [ENVO:00002007]; material: shallow marine sediment [ENVO:03000034] sea grass bed [ENVO_01000059] ...
AGGAGACGGGACGTATTGGAGCAGCAGATAAAATGCGAGGGCGTCGCGGTCGATGGTCGTATCGAAACCCGGGATATAGCGGAAGGCGCGAAGCTCCGAAGAGAATGCGAACCACCCCTCACCTTGCGCGTAATACAAAGGCTTTTTGCCAAATGGGTCGCGTCCCAACAGCAAGCTCTTGCTCTCGGTATGCCAGAGTCCCAGACCGAACATGCCATCGAGCCTTCGTAAACGGTACGGGTCCCACGTATCGAACAAGTGCGGCAGCACTTCGGAGTCGGTTTGCGACCTGAAGCGATGGCCGGACGCTTCCAACTCGGCGCGGAGCCGCTTGAAGTTGTATATCTCGCCGTTGAATGTCACCTGGACGCTGCCGTCCTCGTTGCCCATCGGCTGTCGACCTTCGGGCCGCAGGTCGATGATGGAGAGCCGTCGATGCCCAAGCGCGCAAAGTCCCTGCTCATCGACCCACAAACCTGCATCATCGGGGCCGCGGTGAGTCAGTGAATCGCGCATCTGCGTGACGATACGCGCCAGCGCGTCCCGGCCGAAGTAGCCGCCATGGTCGATGAGTCCGACGATTCCGCACATGAGTTAGAGTCGTGTTTCCATGGCGTTTGCAGCCGCAGATGTCGGCGCTCTAGCGGGCAAGACCCAGCGCGCGTTGACGAGATTCGTCACAGTCAAGAGGGGTCCCCGCCGCGCAGCATGGACAAAAGCAGCTTCGTTAGCTTGGTGCTGAGCTCTTTTGTGCTTCCGTGCAACCAGGGCCGTGAGTCAATCGTCCGCGCCATGCGATAGCCGTCGTCGAGCTGCTTGCGCCGCGCCATCTCCGTCGTTGAACGGGGTCTCTGCATGCCGAAGGCCAAGTTCTCCGGGTCGCGAAGGTCCGGGGCGCGGCGCTCCGCCGCACTCGCATCCTCGTCCTCGAGCTGCACTGCAGGAGGTAACGGGTAGTCCAAGTCGGCCATGCGCCGGCTCAGACCATCCACCTGGTCCACCAACTCGGTCAGCGCCTGCCCGCGCAACTCAGCACCTCGCGACTGCTCGTGTTTCGCATGAAAGGTACGGCACCCGGCCGGCCCCGCGCAGGCATCGTGCCAATCCAACCCCGCCGCGTTTAGCGCCGTGGACAACACCTCCCGTGGCTGCTCGACCAAATCCTCGTAGCGAACTTGCGTATAGCGACCGGTACGTTGCCGCTCGGCGTTATGGTCCAGCATTGACACCCACTCCTTGAGGCGATCCCTGAGAAAACCGAGGGTCAAGGGTTGTTCGTTCCAACGCGCGCAAGAGCCTGCAAAGTCGAAGGGATGCCTTATCAAATGCAGCCAGTAGGCGCGCGGAATCACGCAGTCGTAGTGTTCCCACTCGAATCGAAAGCTCGGTGACCCATTCCAGAGTTCCTTATAGCCCCAGCGCTGATGGTGAACAGGGTCGATACGCAAGAGCTTTGTAAACAAATCCAATACGAGGAGAGCCGCTCGTTGTCTCTCTGTCTCCAGGTCGTCGTCGCCCCATTCGGGCAAGGGCGCGTGCGCTGAGCGCGCATCTGCCGACATTTGCCGTGGCCAATTCAACCAGAAGCGGTCGTGCCACACGTCCAGCCACAAGCAGGGCAGCAGAAAATCGGTCTCACCCTTGAAATCTATGGCGGGGTGCGCATCGAGCATGCGCGTCAACAGCGTCGACCCGGAACGCCCCGTGCCAATCAACACGATTGGTTTTTGTAGGTCCATCAAGATGCTACAGGCGCGCGGAGGCGTGGCCGGGAATCTAGCGAGGTAGCTCTAAGGCGCCGCGGGTTCCAGTGAGACATCCGTCGGCAAGGTGCGCACAGAGACATCGGCATCGAGGTCTACATGCGACGTAGTGTAGCCAGCAAAGCTTCCGGCCACCTCGAAATCGAGCACGTCCGCGCGACGGTCGTGGATTTCGCCAGAGGGGCGTGCAACGCCCACTGTCAAGAAGTAACGGCCAGGTGCGAGCACCACCCGGAACGAGAACGCGACCTCGTAGACCCCACCGCACGTCTGTGATGGTACGGTGCAATCGAGCAATTTGCTATTGACGCCATACATGACTACGCCGTGGGTGTTTGTTATCTGAAACCCGAATATGGGCGGACTGAGCTGGTCGCGGAGCTGTACTCGATAAACCACTTTGTAGATATCGCCCAATTCGAGGATAGATGTTTCGCGGTCGTCCTGATTCACAATGGCCACATCAACTACCTGGGCGAGCTGGTCGCCAGCCCTAACCTCATCGGCAAGAGCAACGAAATCCGTCGAGACTGGTTTCATCGACCGGCCTGGCTTCGACGCGGTGGCGACGGCTTGTTGCCCAGCACCGGGCGAGTTCGTCGCAGCCCTGTTCGATACGCCCGCTTCCTCGTCGAACATGAGCTTGTAATAGCGCTTTAGCACCGTACGCGCATCATTCTCACAGACAATCTTGCCTCCCTCCATGAGAATAGCTCGGTCGCAAAACGAGGAGATATGCTGGGTGATGTGCGAGACAAAGAGGATGGTCTTGCCTTCGTGACGCAGTTGGTCCATTTTCTTGAAGCACTTGCGTTGGAACCTGACGTCGCCGACGGCCAAGGCTTCGTCGACAATGAGAATGTCGGGGTCGATGCTCGCGGCCGTGCTGAACATGAGCCGCGCCTTCATGCCACTGGAGTAGGTCTTGAATGGCTGGTCGATCACCGATTCCAGCTCACTGAATGCGATGATCCAATCAAGCTTGTCCTTGATCTCTCGGCGCGTCATCCCGAGGCAAAGACCACCCATAAAGATGTTCGCTCGACCCGTGTAGTCAGGATTGAAGCCTGTCCCGAGCTCGAGTATCGCAGAGACGCGTCCGTCCACCGCGACGCTACCCGAGGTCTTCTCCAGGGTGCCGGTCAGGATCTTCAGCAGAGTGCTTTTCCCAGCGCCGTTGCGGCCAATGATCCCAACGGCCTCACCCTGGCGCAGCTCGAACTCGACATCACGTAGGGCCCAGAACACAGAGTGGCGAGACCGGTGCGTGACAAACTCCCGGAGCATGTCGACCGGGCTTGCGTAGATATCGAAGCGCTTCGACAGACCGGACACCCGAATGACGACCTTGCGCTCAGTCATAGCACTTCGCCAAAAGAGGGCTTGAGCCTGCGAAATACACGATAGCCTCCGTAGAACGCGGTGATGCTCAACAGGACCACGATCAGCCATGAGGCCGGGTGTAGAAATTCGCCGAAGTATAGAAGGTCCTGATAACACCAAACGAGGTGGCTAAAGGGGTTGAGCAGCAGCAGCCATACAAAAGGCTGAGGCATCGCCTCGATCAAATTGGGCGGGAAGATGATCGGCGCCATCCACAAACCCGCGGTGGTGAATACGGTGACGACCTCCCGCAGATCCCGCAGGTAAACACCAAATGACGAAAGCAGATAGGTGACCCCGACCATCGCCAGCAGTTGCAACACAAACAAAATCGGTAGTAAGACCGCTGTCCAGGCCAGCACTTGTGGGCTAAGAATCAGATACAAGATAAGCGCCGTGCTGGCAACAAGCTGAGTGACGAAAGAGGACAAGACGCTGCTGACCGGCAAGATCTCTATAGGAAACACGACTTGCTTGACCAGCCCCGCGTTTGCTTCGAGCACTTGGGCCCCCTTCTTCATGGCATCGCTAAAAGTCAACCATGGAATTAAACCGGAAAGAATGTAAATTGCGTAGCTACGTCCGATTTCCTCATCAATCTCGAAGCGTCTCTTGAAGATCATCCCAAACACGAACACGTACAAGAGCATGAAGAATATCGGGTGACCGATCGCCCAAAGCGTGCCAAGCACTTGGCCTGCGTAGCGGTCGCTAAGCTCGCGCTTGGTCATCTCCCAGGCCAGCTCCCGGTGCCGCGTGAACAGATTGATGATCTGCCCGATCGCACTTAGGTGACTGCGCGGACTTAGAATCGCGGCAATCATCGGCAAGACTTCTGTGTGCTCATGCTGGTCTCAATTGGCGCGGGGCTCGGCAACATCGCGATAGGTCGCAGTAACGTCGGCGGCATGTTCGGCGTCGCGCCCAAACCCGCCTTGCGCTGGTGCATAACCGTAGACGTGCAGTGTTTCACGCAGCATCCGCTCGATGCCGAAACGCTCATGCGCGACGACCGGGCCTCGCTTGCTTGTGGCTTGCCGAATCTCAGGCTGGTCGAGGACGGAATTCACTTGGCTTGCGATTGCCTCCGGGTCGCGTTGGCGCACGATCCAGCCAGTGTGACCCAGATCGAGTGTTTCCTCGGTACCGCCAGCGGGCGTGCTGATAACGGGGACACCAAGCCACTGGGCTTCGATCGCAACATTGGGAGTTCCCTCGTAACGCGATGTGAGTAAGAACACGTCCATCGACGATATCGCGAGCGCCGCGTTTTTCTCGGTACCGGGTAGTACGAGCCGGTCACCAAGCACGAGTGATTTTGCGGCCTCGTGCATTTGCTTCTCCAAAGGACCGCCACCCAGAAGCAGAAAGTACACGTCTTTGTGCCCCTGGGCGATCAGCGCGGCCGTGCGTATCCAAAGCAATGGATCCTTCTCCTCATTGAAACGAAACATTCCCCCCACGACCAGGGCATCCGCTGGGATACCCAACCGCTGCTTGTAGGCGTGAATTTCGTCGTCCGCGGGTCTCGTCATGTGCGTATCCGAAAAGCCATTGTGAATGACCTCGAAACGGTCCTCGGCCAGCCGAAGCCAGCGCGCATAGTCTGCCGCCCCCGCCCGGCTGTTATTTACAAACACGACATTTGGCAAACGCTCGAGAGCCCGGTAGGCCGGCCACATGTACGGGTGGTAGTAGGCAAAGCGAACCGCCGCCATGTTCCGAGTCGAGAGCACGATGCGCGGCACACCGAGCAGCGCGGCCGCGATCCCCACATTGATGTTTGTCGCGTCCTGCCACGCGTGCACGACTTCCGGGCGAAGCTCGATGAGCTCGCGCATGTAGTAGACCACATCATCACAAAGCCTTGCCGGCAAACAGGCGATTGCATGCGCCAAGCCTTTGACTGCGCGCGCCACCGGAGAGCGGCTCGACGGGCGCTCCAGACGTCGCAGAACGCGGACCTCCACCCCTTGCTGTTGTAGCTGCCACAGATAAAAGTCGTGGTTGGGGCGGTCATGAAGATGCTCGCACAGCACGCTCACCTCGATGTTGGGCTCGCGTTTCAATCCAAGCACGGTGTTGACGACCTGACGTTCCGCGCCACCCGGGCACAGATTTCCATTGACCAGCAGGACCCGGCCTTTGACGAAGTCCTCCGGCCGCATGAACGGAACATCCGGCGCGGACAAGGCTTGATGATAGCGCCGTGTTTTGAGCGTGCCCCCCAGCGCGGACGCATAGGGTCTGCATGCACTTACAGCGTGCTTTACCGGGGGGTAACGCGCTTCTAGCCGATGAAATGCCATCCCCACATGCGACACCATCACGGCATTTAGGTGCATGAGCTTCTCAAACACCCGCCGCGCAAGAAACAGGCCGACACGCTCGCGCTTCCACCGCAGGCTGGTGCCGTATGCAAGCCAAACCACGCCGTGCTTGAAGGCTGCGCGTGCCATCCAGAAGCTGAGCGTGCTCCTTGGGCCGGCAATGGCGATTACGCGCGAGCGACGCTCGGGGAGTGACCAATAGTATCCATCCGGCAGAATCTCCCCGATGGTGCCGCTGTTTGGGCTCGTGGCTGTCGCTACGCACGGACTGGGCACAATAATGCTGGCCACAGCCGCGTGTTCGAGCCAGTGCGAGATCTCCTGCGCCGAGATTGGGAACGGCACACACAGCATCACGTCGCTGAACGCCTGCTCCTTGCAGTAGTCCAGGCAATCTTCGATCAAGGCGTTCAAGACTCGATTCCTTGGTGTCGCTTCGGGTCCGAGAAAGTTGGGTTCGACTCAGCTGCTTGGAAGCAGCCAAGTCCTACAATGGACCCGGGGCTAGACGGTTTTGCGTCGAACGACGCTAGTTTAAAGATACTGCTTCAGACCGACGCGTGGAGGCGCCAGGAGCGTGTGGCGCGCCGACGCCCTGCGATGCGACGACGCGACTAGCTATGATTCCCCGCGGCGTCGGTCACGACGGCGATCACTCGATCCTGAACATCGGGTTCTAGATACGGGTGCATCGGCAACCCAAAAATGCGCTTGGACACCTTAGCGGACACCACGAAGTCCTCAAGGCCATGCCCCAACCCCGCAAAGGCTTCTTGTATGTGTAGAGGCTTCGGGTAGTAAACCACGCTTGGAATTTCGGCATCCTTCAACGCGTCCTGGATGGCGTCGCGCCGGTCGCTCATCACGCAGTACTGAGCCCACGCGCTAGAACACTGGTTGCTTACCTTCGGGGTCTCCACACAATCGGCGAGACCGTCGGTATAGCGTGACGCCACCCGGTCTCGGGCGACCAGCTCATCGGGGAAAATGCGCAGCTTCGCCAGCAACACCGCGGCTTGGATTGTATCCAAGCGTCCGTTAATCCCGATTCGCACGTTGTCATACTTGTTATCGCCCTTACCGTGGATACGGACCGAGCGCATGGTTTCGGCCAGCCCATCGTCATCTGTGAACACGGCCCCGCCGTCGCCATAACATCCCAACGGCTTGGCGGGGAAAAAGCTCGTGGACGCCACATCGCCCAGACTGCCGACCCTGCGGTCCTTGTAGGTGCCACCAAAGCTCTGTGCGGCGTCCGCAACCACAAAGAGCTCATGCGTCTTTGCGATCTCATCGATCGCGTCATAGTCCGCGGGCAACCCGAAAATGTCGACGGCAATAATCCCTTTAGCCTTCAAGCGGCCCTCTTGCTTGACGACGTCGACCGCCTCCGCTAGACGTGCCGGGTCCAGGTTGAAGCTATGTGGGTCTATATCGACGAAGACGGGAGTCGCGCCGAGCAGACTGATCACCTCGGCCGTCGCAATAAAGGTAAACGGGCTGGTAAACACCGCATCGCCGGGCTCTATACCATAGGCCATCAGCGGCAATAACAGCGCGTCGGTTCCGCTCGAGCAGCTAATGCTGTGCTTGACTTCCGCAAACTCGCAAAGTCTGGCCTCTAGCTCGGCGACCTCCGGGCCCATGATGTATTGACCGTGCTCCAAAACGCGGTCAATCGCGCTACGAACCTCATCCTCAATGACACGGAACTGAGACTTGAGATCGACAAATGGAATACTCAACTGGCGATGGCCTCCAAACCCCCGGGTCCTTGCAGATAACCTTCCGCACCACAGCCGCAAAAGAGGTTCTCGTCCAGGCGCTCTCCACACGAGCACATCCAGCCGACCTGCCGGGCCGGGTTGCCAACGACCAACGCGTGGTCGGGCACGTCGCTGGTCACCACCGCTCCGGCACCCACAAAGCAATGACGGCCCAGCGTATTGCCACAGACGATGGTGGCGTTTGCGCCGATGGTCGCACCCTCCTTTACCAGCGTCGGGAGAAACTGGTCCTTACGCGGCACGTTGGAGCGGGGGTTTATGACGTTTGTGAACACCATGCTCGGGCCACAAAAAACATTATCTTCAAGTATGACGCCCTTGTAGACGGACACGTTGTTTTGCACCTTGCAGCCGTTACCGATCGCGACCTCCGGTCCTACGACCACATTTTGCCCAACCACACAGTCGGCGCCGATGCGCGTTGACCCGAGTATGTGGCTGAAATGCCATATTTTTGTCCCCGCGCCTATCTCAACACCCGGGTCGACGACCGCCGTATCGTGCACATAGAAGTCGGTGACGGGCTCGGCCAAGGTCACCGGCGAGTGCTCTTCAAGCGCACGCTGGCAGGCGTTTAGCATGCTGAGCACGCGCATGCCTTCCTCGCCGTCCGTGCGTGGCCGCGCGCGTGTCGCCATACACTCCAAAAAATGGCTGCACTCCGCGCGCAACGGCTCCCCCTCGGGAACATGCACCCGCTCGGGCTCACCTTTTTGCGCCACCGGTTGGTTGTCGCGCCAGGCTACGCTGTGTGGATACAGGTGTAGCTTTTCACCCCAGGCGACGGTGTCGTTGAACACGGCCATCTTGCGGTCACCGACCACGACGAGCTTTTGCTCTTTGAACGGATGCAACCATGAGACGAAGATATGCGCCCGCAGACCGCTGGCGAAGGTGAGCATGGATACGGTGGTGTCGGAAATCTTATGATGTAGGAAGCTGCCGCCTTGCGCCTGCACGGACTCGGGCATGTCACCTACCAAACCCAGGATGACCGATACGTCGTGCGGCGCAAAGGACCAAAGTACATTCTCTTCCTGGCGCAGCTTACCCATGTTGAGACGGTTCGAGTAGATGTACTGGATACGACCCAGCTCACCCGCATCCAGGAGTCGCTTTAGCTCCAGCACTATGGGGTGATACCACAACAAGTGTCCCACCATCAGGATGCGCTCTTTCTCGCGCGCCAACTCGACCAGACCTGCACCCTCGGCCGTGGACAAGCAGAGCGGCTTCTCGACGAACACGTCCTTTCCCGCGTGGAGGCAACGGCGCACCAGCTCACCGTGGGTCGCCGCCGGCGTCGCGATGGCGACGCCGCGGATACGCGGGTTACTCAGAAGCCCCTCATAATCATGCGAATGCGCGACATCGGGGTGCTTTTCCAGGATCTCGTCCACCGTCGTCGCATCGCTGTCACAAACCGTGTGCAAAGCCCCGAGTGCGTCAAAATTGCGTACCAGGTTTCGGCCCCAGTACCCAGTCCCGATGACGGCGATGTAGCGTTGCTCGGACACGGTATGATCGCTCCCATGTGGCTCAAATGCGGTCAGGCAAAACGTCGTACCGCCCGGCCTCGGTCAGGCCCCTCGGGCGGCACTAGTTAACTATAGGTAGGAAACGCCAACCGTGCCGAATGCAGATGCCAAGAGGGTTTCGCATTCGACTTCCTAGCTCCGCTCAAGCACGCTACCGCCCTGCAGAAACCAATCCGCATGAGTCAACATCATCGCCTCGCCCGGCGCGGCCCAGATGCTGGGCGCCGCGCAGGCTCAACCCGACAGCCGAAGCCCCAGGATATCGGGCACCACAATTCGCTCGCTCGCGAGTGAGCCGGCGAGCCCTTCGTACCACGCCTGCGGGTCGTTCAACGCGGTCAGCACCGCCGCGTCGAACTCGCTGCACGCATCCAGACTGCGCGTGATCGGCCGATTGAGAAATCGGTCACGCTCACACCGCGGGTCGTACACACCTGACACCTTCACGCCATGCTCCAACGCCCGCAGCGATGCGATCTCCGCCAGCTCCGAAACGCCGCACAGCACAACCCGGCGCCAGTGATGTTGGCGGCACAGGACAAAGACCCTCGCATAGGACTCTCCGGCGCGGCGGTAGAAGTCAAACGAGTAGGAAAGATATTCCGTTGTGAGACGGCCTTTCTCCGCGAACCCTTTTGGCGTCAGGTAGTACAAATACCGGTTCGCGGGCACTTGCTGGATCTTGACCAGCCCCTTGCGAACACAACGCTTTAAATACGAGTTCGCGAGACCCAGCGCGACATTCATTCGCCGGGCGAGACTGCGCTGCGTCACGTCGCTCTGCGCCTCGATCGCCTCGAGTATTTGGAGCGTGAGCGCGTCTTCCTTTTCTGGGGCGTTCATAAAATGAACGCTATTAAATGCGCCTCGGTTGACGCCGTCAAGGACTATTTGGGGGAGACGCGAAGACTTTGTCGGGGCGGCGCCAGGGCGTTTGCGGGTCGCTAGGAGAGGCTGCCCAGCGGCTCTACCGTGCTCGCCGCCACCTGAATCCGTGCCGTGAGCCCCGCGACCTCGAGTAGCAGCACGACACGTTCACGGCTTGATCGGGCTTGAAAAACGGCCTCATAGCCCGCCATTACACCCTCACAGATGCGCACCGAGTCGCCGAGTCGTAGCACCCGCTCGGGTGCGGTGTGTATCCCGTCGGCGCCCGCGCGCTGCCGCAGCGTGTCCACAAAATCCGCGGGCACACGGGCGGCGTCGGCGCCAAAGCGAACCAACTTGGCCACACCCACCGTCGAACGAATCGGCCCCCAATCGTCGCGCTGGTCGTCCAAATAAATAAACAAGTAACGCGGGAACATGGCCCCGACGGCCGTGACCGACGCGCCCCGGCGGCGCTGACGGGAGCGTAATAGCGGCAGATACGCCGTGTAATGCTGTCGCGAGAGATTCTCGAGCGCGACATGTTCCTGCCGGGGCTTGGTGTAGATGAGATACCAGGCGTTCATCGAAGCCGTATTCTAAGCCACACGGCTCGAGCACGGAAAACCCTAACGACCGACTCCCGTATAGCTAAACCCCAGCTCGCTCATGCGGCTTGGCTCGTAGACATTGCGCAAATCCACGAACACGTTCCCACGCATGAGCTCCAGCACCCGGGCCAAGTCCAAACCACGGTACATATTCCATTCTGTCATCAAGACAGCGGCGTCCGCGCCCGCGAGCGCCGCGTAGATGTCGTCACAATAGTGGACCGCGTCCGGTAACAGCTTGCGCGCCTCGTCCATACCCTGCGGGTCGTGCGCTCGGATGGTCGCCCCTTTTTCAAGCAGCGCCGGCAATATGGCGAGTGCCGGGGAGTCGCGCATGTCGTCGGTTTCCGGCTTGAAGGTGAGGCCCATGATTGCCAAGACTTTGCCGGCCTCGCTGCCGCCCAGCGCACGGCGGATCTTTTGCACCATGCGTGCACGCTGTGCCGCATTCACCTCGACCACCGATTCCACGATGCGGGTTGGAGCACCATGCTCTTGCGCCGTTCGAACGAGGGCTAGCGTGTCCTTTGGAAAGCACGACCCGCCATAGCCGGGTCCCGGGTGGAGAAACTTGCGCCCGATCCGTCCGTCCAGACCCATGCCTTTTGCCACCGCGTGAACGTCCGCACCCACGGCTTCGCACAACGCCGACATTTCATTGATAAAGCTTATCTTGGTCGCCAGGAACGCGTTCGAGGCATATTTTATGAGCTCCGCGCTCTCGAGGTCGGTGACCAAGATTGGCGCCTCGATCAAGTTAAGTGGGCGATACAGCTCGCGAAGCAGCGCTTCGGCGCGCTCGCTCTCTACACCGAGAACCACCCGGTCGGGCCGCATGAAGTCGGAAATGGCGGCCCCCTCACGCAGGAACTCGGGGTTCGAGGCCACATCGAAGTCTGCCGTTGGGTTATGCTCGCGGATGGTGCGGTACACTTGGCGCGCCGTCCCGACGGGCACCGTCGATTTGTCGACGACCACCGTATAGCCTTCGAGATACTTGGCCACCTGCTCCGCGGCGCCATACACGAAAGACAGATCCGCATACCCATCGCCGTGCCGGCTTGGTGTGCCCACCGCGATAAAAACCAGGTCGGCGGCGGCTACGGTCTCGGAGAAATCGGTAGAGAAACGCAGCCGGCCTTCGTCGCTGTTCCGTGCGACAAGCTCGTCCAGCCCGGGCTCGAAGATTGGAATATCACCGGCGCGCAGCCGGTCTATGCGTGCTTCATCCACGTCCAAACAAACCACTTCGGCCCCAAACTCGGCAAAACACGCGCCCGACACCAAGCCCACATAGCCGGCACCTATCATCACTACTCGCATCGGTTAGGCCTTCCTTAGAATGAAGTGAGGGGACAAGACAAAATCCACCTGGGCTCTAGAGCCGCCAGAGCGTGATACCACCGGGCACCCGCTCGCGGGGCAACGCCCCTTTGACATCGGCGACAACGCCGGCTCCGTCGATCAGCAAATTGCCGATCAACGTCCAGCCGCCGTGTAGAAACGCCGTGTGCGGTACCGCGAGCACCACGGCGTGCGCGTCTGTGAGCTTTGCCAGCGGCTTGAGGTGAATTCCGTATTCGGCCTCGGCCTCTTCGGGGTCGACCAAGGGGTCGTGCACTTGTACCTGAACGCCGTAGTCGCCAAGCTCGTCCAGGATATCGGTAACTCGCGTGTTGCGAAGGTCGGGCACGTTCTCCTTGAAGGACAAGCCGAGAACCGTCACCACGCAATCGCGAACGCTACAACCTCGCCGTATCAGGTGCCTGATGACGCGCGAGGCTACGAAGGAACCCATGCCGTCGTTGATCCGCCGCCCGGCGAGGATGACCTGCGCGTTATAGCCGGTCATCGTGGCCTTGTGTGTCAAATAGTACGGGTCGACGCCGATGCAATGACCACCGACCAGACCCGGACTAAAGGGCAGAAAGTTCCATTTTGTGCCAGCCGCTTCCAACACGTCCCGCGTGTCGATATCCATGCGCTCGAATATCAGGGAAAGCTCGTTCATCAACGCGATATTCAGGTCGCGCTGCGTGTTCTCGATCACTTTGGCGGCCTCGGCAACCTTGATGGTCGGGGCCCGATGCACACCGGCGCTTACAACCGACTCGTACACGCGGGCGACGGTCTCCAGCGTTGCTTCGTCGATCCCAGAGACAACCTTTGTGATCCGGGTAAAGCGGTGCTCCCTGTCTCCTGGGTTGATGCGCTCCGGGGAGTAACCCACGAAGAAGTCGCGACCCGCTTCAAGCCCGGATACTTGCTCGAGCACCGGAATACAGTCCTCCTCGGTCGCTCCGGGGTAAACCGTGGACTCGTAAACGACGATGTCGCCTCGCTTTAGCGCGCTGCCCACGGTGCGCGAGGCGCTGATAAGGGGTCCGAGGTCGGGCTGCTTTGCTGCGTCTATGGGAGTGGGGACGGCCACAATGTGGAAATCCGCCGCTCGCAGGTCGGCAACGTCATCGCTAAAGTGAACATCAGTCGTGTCAAACTCCGCGGCGTCTACCTCACCGGTACGGTCATGACCATTTCGCAACTCCTGGATGCGCGCGGATGAGACGTCAAAACCGATGACGCGCCCCTGCTGGCCAAAAGCAATGGCAACGGGCAACCCGACATAGCCCAGCCCGACAACGGATACTCTTCGCGTATGTGACATTATTTCACTTGATAATAGTTGCGATACCAATCGACAAAGCGGCTGATGCCGACCTCGACCGGCGTGCTGGGCCGATAGTCCAGGTCTTCTACAAGCGCATCGACATCGGCAAAGGTATCGGGCACGTCGCCGAGCTGCAGCGGCTTGAGATGCTTTTCGGCTGTTTTACCAAGACACTGTTCGAGCACCTCGATATAGCGATTGAGCTGAATCGTGTTGTTGTTCCCGATGTTGTAGAGGCGGTAGGGGCTGCTGCTGGTGGCAGGGTCCGGCGCATCACCCGACCAGGCGGGGTTCGCCTGCGCGGTGTGGTCTAGCACCCGCACAACCCCCTCCGCGATATCGTCTATGTAGGTGAAATCACGCCGGTGGTTGCCGTAGTTGAAGACTTCGATAGCCTCGCCATTGAGAATCTTGCTAGTGAACAGGAACAGTGCCATGTCGGGGCGGCCCCACGGACCGTAAACGGTGAAAAAACGCAAGCCGGTTGTGGGCAACCCATAGAGATGGCTATAGGTATGCGCCATCAGCTCGTTCGCCTTCTTTGTCGTCGCGTACATGGATACCGGGTGGTCCACGTTGTCGTGCACCGAGAATGGCAGCTTTGTATTTGCGCCGTAAACCGAGCTGGACGAAGCGTAGACCAAATGCTCGACCGCGTTGCTGCGCGAAGCTTCGAGTATGTTCAAAAACCCCACGATATTTGTATCGACGTAGGCACGCGGGTTCTGCAACGAATAACGCACCCCCGCCTGCGCGGCGAGATTAACCACGCGTTCGGGTTGCTCGTCGGCGAAGACCCGCTGAATCTCCGGCGTGTCACAGATGTCGACCCGGTAGAAGCGGAAGCGATTTGAGGGTTCCAAACGCGCAAGCCGCGCCTCTTTCAAAGCGACGTCGTAGTAGTCGTTGAGGTTGTCGACGCCTACAACCATGTCCCCGCGCGCGAGCAAGCGCTCACACAGAGAGGCACCGATAAAGCCCGCGGCCCCAGTGACCAGAACCTTCATCAGTTACGCTCGTCTCCGTCGACTATCTTGGATTTGCATCGTGGATGGGTAGTGGCAACGGCTGCAAGTTAGCCGAGCCGCAAAGCACCTGCCGTGCCGCTGGACACACCTTAGCCAAGGCCGCGCGCATCGTTCAATAGATGAACACTAAAGTCAAGATAGTCGCTGGCACCCATGGTTTCCAATTCGGGCTCAGGACCTAGCTACCCTCACCGGCGCGTCGAGTTCTCGTGTTCCCGTCCGGCACACAGCGCTATATCCTATGACCCCGCCGCCATGCAGACCTTGAACGCCATTTTATGTCCCGCCTTCCATGGCGCCACCCTGCTGGGTTTCTTGCTCAACCGTCACTCCAAGGTAACCTGTCTTGGCGACACCCTCCCCGAGCGCCATCACCTGGACTATTTCTGCTCGTGCAGCAAGCGCATCAGTGATTGCGAATTCTGGCAGGCGATAACCGAAGCGCTGCCGACCGAACGCTTTGCCGGCGAGCACAACCTGTTGCCGATGGTCCCGCGCCTCAGTCGCCACCCGTATATCAACCGCAAGCTGAATCTGCTAATCAACGAAACCGGCCTACGTATCGGTAGCAAAGCATGGAAGCTGGCCCCGTGGGCCACCAAGGACTTTAGCGAGGTGAGCCGGCGTTTCTCAGAGCTCGCCTGCGCGCTCCAGGGGACGGAGCTCTTTGTCGATGGCACCAAGAAGACCGCGCGTTTTCTTTCTCTGATGATGCTTCTGCGACCGCGTGCGGCGCGCATCATCCAGCTCACGCGCGACCCGCGCGCCTATGTTCACTCCTGCACCGAGAACTGGGCCTCGCCAGGGACCGCGGAAGAATTGGCCAAAGACTGGCTCGTGTTCCACGACTACGTACGTTTGCTCCCGAAACGCTGCGAGGTGGAGCATCTGGTCGTTCGCTACGAGGACCTTTGCCGTAACCCTGCCGCAGAGATGACGCGTGTTTTCGGTTTCTTGGGCTTGGACAACGAAGACGTCACCGGTCCGGCGGAGCGCTTCAGCGGCCCGCATCACCTAATCGGCAACCGGATGCTCATCTCCTTCGACGGCACGATACGCTTGGACACGCGGTGGAGCGAAAACATGAGCGCTGCGGTGCAAAGCGAAGTCATCGCCAAGGCCGGTGTGGCGGCCGAGGCCTTTGGTTACACCTAGCGCAGGGGGTCAACCCGCCGCTTGCATCGTGCGTAGACTCGCCTCGGCTCGGGCCAGCCAGCGACTCGCTGCCCCCCCGAAATGCGCGCTAAGCGGCTTCAATCCGTCGACGACACGCGCTGCAATCTCGCGCTCCACCTCCGGTGGGATGGGTACGCGACAAGCATCCGTGGTGCTGACTTTGCCTTCGAGGAACTGAAATTGCACCGCATCCAACGAGGGGATCCCGAGAAAAGCGCACACCGAGTCGAAGAACTGCTTTGGATCACTTGCGAGGTGGTCGTGGAAGCCGACGAAAATCTGCTCGGCTGGGAAGTGCCTATTCCATCGGTCAAACATACCCATAAAGTCGTTCCACGCCTCGCATCCACCGGGGATGTGGTTGGCGACAAAGTCAATTGTCTCCTCCTCGCTTACGGCCGACATGTGTCGACCGTGCTGCTGCGCGAGCATCTTGGTCGCATAGGACCATGTGCGTTCGATCGGGTCGCGCGCAAGCAGCACGATCTTGAGGTCCGGAAACAGGCGCACCATGTCGCGTATGACCCGCGTCTGCAGATAGGCGTATCGTGGTGTGATTTCCCCGCAAACAGCGCCCGGTCGGCCCTCGAAGAGGGAAGCATACCAGCGGTCAGAGCGGGCACCGCGCAGGTACTTGAACCACCACAGAAGCTCCAGGTCAAACTCACGACTCCTGAGCTTTGCCCTCACATAGCGCCGAAACTCTTTGCTGTGTTGTTTGTACCACGCAGAGGCGACACCTTCTTCTCGCTGACTGTCGAAGTAGTGAAACTCCTTGATCCACGACATCCACACCGAAGGGTGACGGCGCAGGTTCTGGTACAGCCACGTGGTACCGCAGATCGGAGCACCGATGCCGATGAAGTCGAGCTTGCTACGCTTGACCAAGGGGATTCCCGCTTATGTTCACACTCGTAGTCTCGGCGCGCTAACCGACATAGCCGAACTGCCTGGGCAGCCAAAGCACAGTCTGTGGGTTTAACGTTACGAAGACAAGTGTGACAACCAGCATCAGTAAGAAAGGCCACAGCTCTACAATCATCTCGCGCAGCGAGATACCCGTTACGCCATTGATCACGAAAAGCAACATGCCGTAGGGTGGTGTTATCAACCCAATCATCATGTTCAGTACGATGACGACGCCAAAGTGGACGAGGTCGATACCAAGCGCCCTACAGGACGGGATCAATAAGGGCACTAGTACGAGCAGCATGGTCGTCGCATCGAGAAAGCAACCAAAAAGAAGAAAACACAGATTCACACCCAGCAAGAACACGATAGGCGACACGCTTTGCATACCGACCCATTCGGCGAAGACTTGTGGCACGCGCTCCGCGGCCACGACATAGTTGAACAAAAAGGCGGCGCCAACCACCAGAGCAATGATTGCCGTCGTGCGCGACGACTCGTGCAGTGTTTGCACGAGGCCCCGCGCGCCAAGCGTTCGATACACGGTAGTTGCAAGCAAGAGCGCGTAAGCACCGGCAATAGCGGCTGCCTCTGTCGGTGTCGTGACGCCGCCGTATATGCTGCCAAGCAAGATGACCGGTAGCATGAGCACCGGCAGTGCCCTAAGGGTTATTCCGGGAATGCGCACGATCGCGACGCGTTCGTGACGGGGCAGCGCTCTCTTATGTGCGATCACGCCCACCACCGCCATCAGTGCACCGGCCATGAGCAACCCGGGCAGCACGCCACCAAGAAACAAATAGCCCACCGAGGTTCCCGACACGAGTGCATACAAAACCATGGGGATGGAGGGTGGAATGATAGGTCCAATGGTGGCCGAGGCGGCGGTCACGGCGGCCGCAAAGCCGGGCGTGTAGTGACCGCTGCGAACCATCATGGAGATAACGAGCTTGCCCACCCCCGCCGCGTCGGCAAGCGCGCTCCCGCTCATCCCGGAGAAGATGACGCTGGCCACGATGTTCACTTGGGCGAGCCCACCGCGCAGGCGGCCGGTGACCGTCAAACAAAAGGCCAGCAGTCGGTCGCTCAACCCACCCGCATTCATGATGTTGGCGGCAAAAATAAACAGCGGCACCGCGAGCAGCACATAGCTGTTGTACAACCCGTTTAGGATCTGCTCGCTCGCCAGGCCGATGTCCTGACCCGTGGCAAGGAGGTAGCCGATACCCGACAGCATCATTGCCAGAGCGACTGGCATACCAATCGCCGCGGCCAGAAGAAAGGCCAGAAGAGCCATCAGGAAGGGAGCGCTCATCGGCAAGGCCTCAGAGGTATTTATGCCATGACTTGGAGGCCAGCCCAAACGCACGCAGCGCCGCGTGCACCGTTACAGCAAGCAGGAAAACCAGAAAGACCGCAAACACTATGTCGAAGCGCAACTCGAGCGTCCATGTCCGTTCGATGCGCATGAAGCTGATGTAGTCGAAGCTTGCGGGCAGCGCGGCCGGCAACCCCACGCATAGCGCAATCGATGACGCCAGAGCAAAGCCGCGGCGCACCCGCGGGGACGCCGCGTCGTACACAAGCCTAAATGCAATGTGCTCTTGCTCTTTGACCAGAAACGCTGCACACCAGAAGACGACCCACAGATAAGCGACGAGCGAGACTTCGAGCGTCCATCCGAGCGGCTCGTTGACGACATAACGCATGAAGACTTGAAGAAGGAATACCAGAAAGAGGAGCGCGAACAAGGCCGCCGCGACCAACTCGGCAAAACGGCGCAGGGCATTTAGCATCAGGCGCGAGCTCGGCGCTCAGCGCACCGCATTGATCTGCTCGAGCAGGCCCGCTGGCCAGGTCTGTGAAAACTCTGACTTCAAATACATACCCTGCACGTGCGCCCGGAACGCCTCGACATCGGGCGAGTACACCGCCAAGCCTTCGCTCTCGAAAAAAATTGCCAGCTCAGCCTCGTCCCGGAGCCGGTTTTGGTTGTTGAACTCGACCCCGGCTCGGGTCGCCTCGAGCACTACCTCGCGCTGCTCGGCGGTGAGTCGATCCCAAGTCTTGGAAGACATGGCCAGGAAAACACCATCGACCAAATGGCTCGTGAGCACAATTTGCTTTGTCACTTCGTAAAAACGCGCTGCCTTGTTGGTGGGCAACGGGTTGTCCTGACCGTCAACAGCACCCGTCTGCAGCGCGGTATAGACTTCGGCAAAGGCCAAGGGCGTGGGGTTCGCCCCGAGCGCCTTGCCAAGAAACTGCCATGCTTTGGAGCCCGGCATCCTCAGCTTTGTGCCAGCGAGGTCCGACGGTGTCTGGATACGACGGTCATGGCGCAAATTGAGCTGACGCGTTCCAAGATACGCCACGGAAAGGATTTCGAGGCCCATCTGGTCACGAACCATTGCATACATCTCTTTGCCGATCGCTCCGCTGAACACCTTGCCTTGATGCTCTGGGTCTCGGATCAAGTACCCCGCGGTGAAGATCGACCACGCTGGGATCTGCTTGGATATGTCCTGCGCCGAGATCAAGCCCATATCCAGGTTGCCACGCTGCATTGCGGTCGTCTCGGTGCCCTGTTTGAACAGGGTCGCGTTCAGGTGGACCTCGACGTCGAAGACCTCGGGCATGGAACGCTCGAGCCATTGCTCGAATACAAAGAGCATCTGCGCATGCCAGTCCGCGTCGACCGCGGCGGTGGATACTCTGAGTTTGATTGCCTCGCCCGCGTAAACGGTAGGCGCGCAACAAAACGCAAGGATGAGGGCCAGTACCGACCCTACACGTTCAAGCCGCCTTCCCACTAAACCTCCCCCTAGCCTCAACGGCTTCGACTCAGTCCTCTGCTCCTGGGTGACTTTGCAAGGCGATACACGCCCCTAACCGCCTTGTACACGGGTGAGTCCATGGAGATGAAGCTCCGGAAAACGTCGATCGATGAGTACTCCAGTCGACGCAGCAGGTAATCGACCGGTGCACGATGCCGGTATGCCTCGAAGTACTCGCGCAGCTCCTCGCGTGAACGCGCCCGTCCGTTGTCCCCGTACTTCGCGACATACGGCGTGAAATCCGGATACAGCGGTCGCACCGGCGTGTCGCCATGCACGATGGTCTTCATAAAATTGCCGATTAGCATGTCATCGAAGATTTCCCAATCAACGGACTTCATGAGTGAAGCGCGTGGCGCCTCGAATGTCACTCCACGCTTGAACCCACGTTTGGCCAGGTCAATCGTGTGCTCTTGGCCACCGACACGAAAACGAATGAAGTCGAAATGGTCGTCTAGATGTTTGAACGACTCGAAGTAGCGCGTGAGCTGCTTGACTTCGTCGGGCTCCAGGGATTGCGACCAATCGTCACCGAATTGCTCGGGCGCCAGCGGCACGCTCCCGCGTTCGCGTGGCTCGATTGGCTCGAGTATCTCGCGCTCGCAGTCATAGCTGATAAACGCGGGCAGGAGGTCGCAGCGCTTGGACTCGAAGCCCTGCGCATAGTCATTGAGCCTGGTCGTGTACTGGTCGGCCCAAATGCTGTCGGTGCGCTGGTACTTGTGCATCGAGCTAAAGGGAACGAAGTGCGTGGCCCCAAGCCCTTCCGTGACGTAGGCAATCTCTTGTCCGAGCACAGGCCGCTTGCCTCCCATGGGCGCGATGAACTGGCCATCCTCGGTGTAACAGTTGATCATGTCGGCATCGCCATAACCGATCAGCTTTAGCAGGAACGACTCCTTGTACCCGGCGATGGTCTTGCGCACGAAGCGTCCCCAGCCATAGTCGCTCGCATCGTTCAAGTTCACGACCAGCTTGCCACCCACATCGACCAGCAATATGCCGTCCTGGTTGTAGTCCGCGACGCATGCCACTCGAACACGGTTCGAAAGCGGGGTCCATACACGGTCTTGCAGAAGCGTGACGTCGTAGCCCTGCTCCACCAGGTCGTTCTTGATGCGTGCGCCAACGTGGTCGGGCAGCAGGATCTTCTTGTCCCGCAGCAGCTTGAGCGATTGACCGCTCAGATGGTCCGGGTGCCCGTGCGAGATCCAAACAAAACGACAGTTCAGGATGTCGTCGTACTGACGCTTGGGAATTTCGTGCGAGAAGGTCCAGCTTCCAAAATAGGCAGCACCGTCAATCCAAGGGTCTGTCACCAGCACCGGTCCTCGGTCGTGACAGATCAGGGTCGCGTTGCCGATGGTCTCAAAGCCAAGCTCCATCATTTCTCCAGTTTTGCCCGGCGCCAGGACGACGTGCCTCTGAGGCAGCAGGCAGGCGTACGCGTCTAGGGCCAGAGGGGTTCCATAAACCGAAATTATGCCGCGTTTCGCGTCGCGGTTATATGGGCGCTAGCGATGCCGGAGCAAAAAGTCTCTAACATGGCGCGCGACACGGTCCGGCGCTTCGACCAGGATTGAATGCTTCAGACCGTCGAGTATGACCAGCTCGGCGTTGGGAAGCGTGTTGGCGATGAGCGTGTTCAGTCGGGGGTTACAGCCACCATCGAGCTCACCGGTCAGGACCAGCGCTGGATGGTTTAGCTCGTGCAGCCATGGCGCCATCTCCGTTTCCGCATAGATGTGAAACACGCTGAGAAACACATCGGGCGGCGTCTCGACCACCTGCCGTTTTCGCGCCTCCACGGCATCGGGCCGGCGAGCGATGAAGTCATCCGTGTACCAGCGCGCTACCAAAGTATCGAGCACCGGGGCGACACCGTCGCGCTCCATCGCGCCGACGACGGCTTGCACCTTCGCGCTATCCTCGGCGGTGCGGCCCGCGGCGGTGCTCAACAAGCCGAGCGACAGGACACGCTCGGGAAACGCCCACGCATAAGCGGGGCCAATCATGCCACCGAGTGAGTGCCCGATGATATGTGCCCGCTCGATACCCAAACGCTCGCGTAGCGCCTCGAGATCCGCAACCAGATCGTCCAGCGTGTAGGGCGTCGGTGGGACCGGGGACTCGCCGTGGCCGCGCAGGTCGTAGCTGACACACAAAAAGTCGGATTGTAGATGCTCGGCGAGCGGCGCCCAGGTGGCGCGACGCGAGCCGATGCCGTGCACCATGAACAGCGCGGGGCCCTCACCGCACATGGAGTATGCCGAGCTTACCGCGGCCATATCGGACCCACCGCATCGATACCCGGGTCCGCTGCGCCCCGCGGCGTCAACCAACGCGCCCCAGCGCAATTGGCTGTGGAGCCGTCCGCGTGCAAAAATGCGGCAACACCTCGGTGGCAAAGCGCTCCATCGCCTCCAAAGACTCTTGTTGTGACTGGCCCATACCGGATGAGAGGATGAGCTCGTCGATACCTGCATCCTGGTAGACCCCGAGCCGGTCAACCATCTCGCTGGCAGGACATATGAGTAGGTTCCGGCCAAGCTCCTCCATGCTTTGCTTGCGGGGCAATGGCGCAATACACCCGTGGGAAACCTCACCCGGCCCGGTAAACACATTGTCAAAACGCTTGTAGTATTCGTAGGCGGATTGCAGCTTGGCTTTGGCATCCGCTTCGTCACGGGCAGCATAGGTGACCCGTTGCATGGCGAGTCGCAAATGACGGCCCGCGTCCCCCATGTCCTGCTTGGCGGCACGGAACGCATCGGTCAATGTCAGCATGGATTCCAGCGTCGACTGCAGCGCCGTCGTCTGGATGTGAAAGCCGCGTTTCGCGGAGTGATAAATTGACTCTGGTTTCATGGCCGCAATCATCATGGGAATGGGTCTCATGGGACGTGGCATGATGGTGAGCGGCTCGAAGTTGTAATACTCGCCCGACCAGGAGACCTCCTCGTGCTCGAGCAGCGCCTTCAACACATCGAGTGATTCGTCAAAGCGCTCCCGCGACGTCTCGATGGGAGCCCCCAAACGCGCCATCTCATAGGCGAAGGCACCGCGTCCCACGCCGAGCACGAGCCGCCCGTCGCACAAGATATCCGCTTGCGCGACCTCGCCGGCGAATACACGCATGTCACGCAGCGGCAACACAGCGACCGCGGTAACAAGCTCAACGTGCCGGGTAAGCGCGGCGATTTTCACCGCCATCTGCAATGGCGACGGCATCAGGAGCAAGTTGATCAAATGGTGCTCCGGCAGCGAGACCGCACGAAAACCAAGCTGCTCCGCCAGGAGAGCCTGCTCGACCAAGTCGTCAAAATGACGTTTCCCGCCGTAACCCGGGTCGGGCAAGTAGCTGGTCAAAAACTGATTGAACTCCATACCCTACTCCTCCCAAAACGAGGCCATCCACGACCAATAGCGACCAGAAGAAGCCAAGCGCGGTTTCCAGGCGCCACCGCCCCGGGCAGTGGAACGAGAAGACCCATTTTTCGAAGCTTCCCGCCGACACCGAGGGCCTCGGGTCCACGCCCAGCGTTGCCGTCGGAAACGTTACCACGCGGCGAAAAAATGGAGTAAGGAATTATTTTCGCTTTAATGTGCGAAAACGTCGAACTTGCGCGCCAACCCAACTCTGAAGCGCCGAGAGCATCGCGACGCGAATCTTTTGAAGTAGCCAGGCCGCGACGGACGAGCGAGTGACATGGAATGGACGGTGTTATGAATTGCGCACAATTGCGTGTATTGTTTGCGGGCCAAAACAACAGAGGGGTCTAGCAAGTGATCAAACACCGCTTAGTGTTGATGCCGGTTGTTGCCTTGGCGGCAACACTGGCGCTTGGGGGTTGTGCCACCACAGAGCAGCTCAATGAGCTCCGCGCAGAAGTGGAAGCACTACAGAATTCGACTGAAGCGGCCCAAACAAGCGCGAATAATGCGAACGCCGCGGCAAACCGTGCACAACAGACTGCCAATCAGGCGTTGCAGGCGGCCGCGGACGCGCAAGCTTGCTGCAATGCGAACACCGAGCGTCTCAATCGCGCCTTCGAACGCTCGATGCTCAAATAGGGTTTAGGAGGATGGCGTTCGTGCCGCAGAGTCATTCTGTACGATTGTTCTGCGACAGCTAAGCGGTACGAGCGCTACCACAAAGACTCGATAGCGGCATCGCTTTCGCCCGAGGGCGGGCCGTTGGAGGGCGCGGATCCGGCTCGCATCGTGTCACCGTCAAGGCCATACCCAACTGCAGTGGGTACGCCTTGGCGCGCACGTGCTACACGTTCGACCGCGTCCCAGTCAACGGTGACCGTCACTCCTAGAGGAGCCGCGTCGATTACACGCTGGAGCGCTTCGTTGACGTCGGGGGTCTCATCGAGCCGCAGCTCCGCGGCAGCCGGGTGAGCCTCGAGAAACAGCGTGTCCCCGGACCAACCTACCTTGATAGGTTGATTGACCACGTGCACGGGCGTGCCGAGCGGTAGCCGCGAGTACAGCGCTTCGATGTCTTCGGGGAACATGCGAATACACCCATGGCTCACGCGCATGCCTACCCCATCGGGTTTATTAGTACCGTGGATAAGATACTGTGGCCAACCCAGCCTAATTGCATGACGGCCAAGTGGGTTGTCGGGGCCGGCAGGAACGACTTTCGGTAAAGGTCTGCCATCGGCCGCATGCTCCTCGCGTATGGACTCGGGCGGGTACCAGGCAGGGTCCTTGGTCTTCGACGCGACACGCGTCAGACCCCGCGGCGTTTCCCAACCGACGCGACCAATGCTCACCGGATGCGTGACGACTTCGATGGGCTCACCCGAGCGATGCTCCGGGTAGTAGTAAAGCCGCATCTCCGGTAGGTTCAGCACCAGTCCTTTGCGTGGGGTATCGGGCAATAGAAAAGTGCGAGGAATCGTTAGCGTTGTTCCCTCGCCTGGAAGAAACGGGTCTACCCCGGGGTTTGCAAGCCGCAACTCTTCGTAGCCCACGTTGAACTGACGGCCGATATCGAGCAACGTGTCTTCATATTGCGTCTCTACGACGACCAACTCGCCGAGCATGTTGTCCCCGTCGACCGGCAGTACGTAAGTCTGCGCGCCCGCGGTACCGGTCATCAAAAGACACAGGCTGACCACACCGGGCCTCCATCGGCCAGACAGTGACCGACGAGGGGATACGCCGGACGGCGCCAAGAACGCGCTGCTCCACCGGTCACGCGCTACCGGCCCGGGGCTCAGATGACGGCGCCAATCTCGCAGGCGCAGCGCGAAACGCCCATAGGCGTCGTACACCATTTTCTGCCGACCGTCGTGCCGCTTCGTGCTCATCAAGACGTCTTCTTTAGCTCCGTACATGTTGTGAGTAAGCACCGCCCCACCTATAGTGAAGGCAAGAGCCATCTCATGCCAGTCAGCACACTCAAAAGCAACACACCACCAGGCTTGGTCGCTCTCCGTGGCACGGCGCTCGGATCTCTGCCACTGCTCGCGACATTGCTAGCATTTTTTGTCACCGGGCCGGTGTCGGCGGCCGACACATGGATCGTAGCCAAAACAACCGAAAACCGCGCGGTGGTCGAGCGGGTCGCCGAGTACCGGGAATCCGTTCGCCAACGTCTTCAGCCCTTCTTTGTCCTGGCCGGGGTCGACTATCCGCCCGAGCGTCTGGTGCTCGTCGGCCTAAAACACGAGTACCGGCTCGAGGTCTATGCGGGCAACACCCGCGATACGATGCGCTACGTTCGGGCCTACCCCGTCATGGGCGCATCCGCCGCTCCGGGCCCGAAGCTCAAAGAAGGCGACGGACAGGTCCCCGAGGGCATCTACCGGATCACGGGACTCAACCCGAATAGCAATTTTCACCTCTCGCTAAAGGTCGACTACCCCAATGCCTTCGACCGTCGAATGGCGCTGCGCGAGGGCCGCACCAACCTCGGCGGTGATATTTACATCCACGGCGGCTACCGTTCGGACGGATGTCTTGCTATGGGCGACGACGTCGCCGAGGAGCTTTTTGTCCTGGCAGCCGAAACCGGTCTCGACAACGTGGAGCTGTTGATCAGCCCCGTAGACTTCCGCCGCGGCCACCGAGTACCCTCCTCCGCCGACGTCCCGCCGTGGACGCAGAGCTTGTACGGCGAGCTTCATCGTTCGCTCGCGGAGCTACCGCCGGCACCGCTATCCAGCCTCCCGCCCTAGCTCTCGGCCGGGGGTTGACCCGCAACCCCGCATCGTAAAACTATGCAGCATCAAATCCGAAGCGCGTCGGCTCGCATGGCAAAACATTCAGGACCGAAATCACCCGAGACAACGGCGAAGGACGCGATGCAGATCGCGAAGAGCATCCAGCGCCCCGGACAAACGAAGGAGCAGACTCGACTGGTCGCCCGCGGTATCGAGCAGGGCGTCGAGCAATACAAAAAGCGAGAACGGGCAAAGGCCAAGGAACGGGCCAAGCGCGCGCGCGCGACGTCGAGCGCCCAGACGCTACAACCGCACGAGGTCGAAAGCGAATTTATAGAGACCGTTCGTTACCGGCAGCACTGGCTGCCGTGGTTACTGCTCGCGTTGACGTGGCTTGGGGTCGGTGTGGGATTCTTCTTGTTGCGCATCGGCTGACCGTCAGCACGGGGGCCTAGACCTGACCCGTGTTCTCGCTTATGTCCGTCCAGGCTCCCTGTGGAGTCGAAGCTTGAATTGGAAGCCAATGGGGATGGCCCGTGCGTCGTCGACGGCACCGAGGTGTACCACTTCGTTTGACCACGATGCGAAACCGGTCGTTACCTTGGATTGCGCATCTCGAGCGCTCCAGCCACACTCGGGCTCGAACCGGCTCGCTATCGCCGCTAGGGTCGCACCATCTGCGACGCGTTGATTCGCTTGCCCTGCGCTTGTAGCAACCGGTTCACCGCCTCAAACAAACCATCGACGCGTCTGCCCACGAGTGCTTTGTAAAGAGTCGAGTTCTGAATGACCAAAACCGAGGCGATTAACACGAGCCGTCGTTCACATGGCCCGCGCGCGGGACACCCGTGTAAACAACGCCCGTCGATCCTTCGCGGATACTCCGGGGCTTTTGTCATCCTATCAACCGTCGCCGGCCTGTTGGGGGGCACGTTCATTGTTGCGTGGCAAGCGAAAGAGAAACCGGACGTGGTCGTTCGGGAGGCGGTTTCGCCAGAAGCGATGACCCCCCGTGGTTCGACTCCACAGGTCTTCGAGTTCAAACTCGACAAAATTGGGGAGGACGGCAAGCGCCGCGGAATCGAGTCTCTCAGGCTCTTCGAAGAGAGCGCTACGCTGCGCCTCGCTGCGGAATCAGACGCAGTCCAGGCGGGTGAGTGGGGCGTCTACGCGCAGAACGGCCATGTGGTCGCCTTCACCACCAGCGACGGAAGCGACCCGCGTACGAACGCAAGGTCCTATTCCGTTTCTTATCTGGCAAGAGCCTCACATCCCTATCTCTTATCCGCGGCGATCGTGTTTTTGTCAGCCTCCGTTCTCCTCGCATTCGGGGGGGTGGTTGCGGCTATTAGGGGTCGCCCCCGGCGCGTAGACCGACCGGAATTTCCCACAACGGCAGCGGTCCTTCTTCTGACCCCCCTTTTTCTGCCGTCGCTGTTCATCGTCAACCAGATCTATCACATCTATCCCGATGCCGTGATCAGGGGACTGGACGTTGTTGAGCCTGGGGCGGTGCAATTTGACCACCCCGCTATCAATCGCTTCGGCTACCTCTACCCATTCACGAGGGCACCCGAGTACAGTGATGTCCGCATCTTTGAAGGCGGTAGTCGTCTGGGACCCTCAACGGGAACCCTCTACCGCAACCTCCTCGAGCGTGGCCAGGGCCGGTATCGGCTGTATAAGGGGCGGCTTTACTTTTCGAGCTCAGATGGCACCGACCCCCGGGAGAACGGTCGCATCTATACGCTCAGTTATCCGGCGTTTGTCTCCAATCCGTGGGTCAATGTTGCGGGCACGACCCTATTTTTGGCCTCCGTGGTATTGCTCGCTGCCGTTGGCTGGCAACGCATGCACCGCATCGAAGCGCCTGCACCGACGCGCGCGCTCGCGGCTTATGCCTTTCTTGCGGTTGCCCTGTGCGCGCTGCACCTTTTTCTCATCGACGAGAATGCCGCGACGCGTCTGGGACCCAATCTCCTCCTGGCAACGCTTCTCCCTCTGCCGGGGCTGCGTCTCGCTAGCACAGTTGGAAGAACACTATCGGTCCTGGTTGTTTTTACTGCCTATTTTGGCATCGTGATGGCGAAGTGGCAGCAGGGCATCAGTGACGGGCTCATGCTGGGCGGACTGTTCCCGTGGTCGGATGGCAACGGCTATCTTCAGGGGGCGTTTCAAGCGCTCAATGGCGAGACCATAGACCCGCTTAGTTCGCGTCGCCCAATCCACCCGTTGGCGCTTGGATTACTTCTCGCGGTCACTGGTTCCGACATTCAATTGGCCATCGTCCTGCAAACGCTTTTTGTCGCTGTTGGTGTTGTTTTTCTCGGCTGGATTTTGGTGCGTCGCTCTACAATCCTGGTGGCGTTCTTTACGTTGCTTGCCATTTTGCTCTTCTACCCTCGGTTTGTTGGAACGACCTGGACGGAGAATTCGGGGATTTTGTGGGGCTGCCTTGCCACCGGCTTTCTCATTGAGTCGGCCTACGATCGGCGATGGCTGCTCGGGGTCGTCTCGATCGTCCTCTTATCCTGGGCACTGAACGCGCGCGCGGGCGCGATGTTTGTGATTCCTTTGGCGTGCGTCTGGCTTGCCTGGGAGCACGGTGTGGCTTGGAGAACTCGGGCGCATCGTCTTGCCGTTTACATCGTGGCCGCGGCGGTCCCGTTTGTCGTTACCAGCGTTATCGTGGCAGAGTTCGGGACCAAGTCCGCGGCGCTGTTTGCAAATTTCCCCGTGTCGCTCTATGGAACGTTGACCGGGGGCGGCTGGCGCTCGGCCCTAAGCGAACCCAGGTTTGCGGGTCTCGAAGATCGGGAGCTGGCGGTCGCCCTGATGCAAGCCATCAAGGAGATCATCATTGAAGACCCCACGACATTGCTGCGCGGCATCAAGCACGCCTACTCGCAGTTTCGGCCGTGGATCTTCGTGGGCTCAGATTCACTGCGGTGGACCCTGAATCTCCTGAGTGTAATCGGTGTGGTGGCTTCGCTGTTCACTTTCAGGCGAAATGTGTTCAGCAGATTCCTGACGATGGGGACGGCAGGAATACTTCTCTCGGTCCCCTTCGCGCCTCCATGGGATGCGGATGGAATGCGCGCCTATGCCGCGACCTTGCCTGTATCGGGCGCTCTCGTGGGTTGGGGCGTTACGGTTCTTATCTCGACGGTTCGCACGAAGATAAAGAATCGGAGGACCGGAAGTGGGCTTCACATCGATACGCCTACCCAATATGGCCTGCGGCCCGCCACGATTCTGGCGCCGGTGATTGCGGCCGGCGTCATCGCCTTGATACCGCTGCTCTACAAAACCGTCCTCGGCCGCGAGCCAATCGTCAACAGAGGGCCGGACCAGCGGGTTGTCACCTTTATGCCGCTGCAAGGGAGTACGTTGCACATCATAGCGGACGGCACCGGGAAGAGATCACTGCGACCGCTAGAGATCGAGGAGGGACGTTTCGATAGGGAGCTAGCTGTTATCGAAGGCTCCTATCCCGAGGCTGGCCGGATGCTCAGAAGAATAAGCCGTCCCGGGATTTCTTTGTCGTGGGGCGAAGGATTCAACCCCATTATTATGCCCTCGGAGCGCTTGGGTAAATCCCCTGACAAGCGTGTCGTGGTCAATGGGGCTGTCGTGGTACTGCCTTGGGCCCCCCGATTCTTTGTCGAGGAAAGCTTATTGGGCAAAGCAGATGACCCAGGACCGATTCGGTGAACGCTGCGGATGCATGGTCACCACATCCGTACGAAACGCGCGCTCGAAAAGTAGTACCTGTGATAATCCTGATCGACACCGATGTTCTTATCGATGTGGCACCTGACCGCCAGCCCATGCCGCATCGATGCGTACTGCTGCCAATTGCGCCGCCAGGGTGCTTCGTGATCACGCGATGAACCTGGTGGTGCAAGGCCATGTTCCGCTCCAGAAGCGCGTCCAGCGACCTGCCGCCGCTGTGCTTTCCAGACCAGTGCCAGCTGGGCCCACAGCGCGACATAGAGGAACCAACCGGATTCCTTCTTCCACGCCCTCGTTGGGTCGGTCTGCGGGCCCTGTTCACTTGCAGTGCAGGCAGGGTATTGACTAAGTTTTACGAGGTCGGCGGCGTTGGGTGAATGTGACGTTGTTGGCAGTATGAAGGCAAGACTACCGGTCGCCGGGTCGACGCAGACATGTGATGGGGTCGACATTTGGCTGACTTTTCACTCGACGAGACAAGCGGTCAAGATGACGGTTGGGGCTTGAAGGCTCGAGCGTGACGAGGTGGGTTAGGTGGGAGGCGAGACCGGTGGGGCGATACATCTTTGTGTAAATCAGAGTTATGCAAACCAGCACCCTGCAAAAATCGGATAGGGCTTTCGTTGGTTTTTCACTGGCCGCCGTTGCCGGCATCTTGGTGTTATTCGGCCTGATCAGCTGGGTTCTCTGGCGGCAGTCAATCGAAACCGAGGAACAGAGAGTTACGGACCTGGCCCGTGTACTGGCTGAACGTACCGAACAGATCATTGTCGATGCACGCGACATGCTCGCCGCTTTCAACAGTTCCAGCCTGGAAAGGTGTTCCGATGGCCATACTAGCGCAATGCATGAGGCTGCCATCGCCAAGCCGTATATTCGGGCGATAGGCTATTGGCGCGCTGCGGAGCGCCTGTGCGGTGTCGGTTACATACAGGCTATACAGCTCAAGCCTTCGCGCGCTGACCGCATTTATGATTCCGGCGTGATCGCCTGGTGGCCGAGTTCACAGACTAGTGTCGGCGGTGTGCAATTGTTCCTGATGCGTTACGGGGATCACGATGTGGCCATCGATCCGCGTATGCTGCTGGAGGCATCCACGGCGCAAGGCCGTACGGCCGGGCTCTGGGTGGAGGGTTTGCAGATGACAAAAACCGCTCCTGAAGCGGACATTCCCCGACCGGATACCTTAGCCGCGGGGCTCACGCTGGATCAGCAAAACAGCCGCCTGGTATCCCGGGTCTCGCTGGGTACCATATTTCCCATCGATATTGTCGCAGTGGAGTCCATCGGCCTGTTCCGGGACCGCTACCTGCCGATGCTACTGGCTGCCACGGGTCTGGGCCTGGTGCTTTCCGCGGTCTGGATCTACCTGGTACTGAGGTATTCGCGGCACCGGCTCAGCTTGTCCACGCAACTCCGCGAAGCCCTGTTCAAAGGTGACATAGCAGCCTACTACCAGCCCATTGTGGCACTTGCGACTGGCCGCTGCGTCGGCGCTGAAGTCCTGGCGCGGTGGATTCGGGAGGATGGAGAGATGGTACGCCCGGATTTGTTCATCCCGATCGCCGAAGAGGCTGGCCTGGTGCCGGAGATTACGCTCGCCATGTTGACGGCAACCGTGCGCGACCTGGGAGACCTGTTGAGTGACCACCCGCAGCTCAGTGTTAATATCAACCTGGCACCGGAGGACCTGTCCAGCGACAAGTTCATGCGGGCAATGACCGACAACCTGCGACACAACTCCATCGCGGCGACCAGCGTCAAGCTGGAGATCACCGAGCGCACTATGGTGAATACGGACCAGTCACGCGAGCTGATACGCGAGTTCCGCAGGCGTGGTCACCAGGTTGCCGTTGACGATTTCGGCACCGGGTATTCCAGCCTTTCCTACCTGCAAACTTTTGAACTGGATACACTTAAAATCGACAAGTGTTTCGTCGACGCCATCGGCACTGAGGCGGTCACCAATCACGTAATCGGCCATGTGATCGACATGGCCAAATCCCTGGCGCTGGACACCGTGGCCGAAGGCATTGAAACGTTGCACCAAGCCCGTTGGTTGATTGACCAGGGTGTGGAGTATGGTCAGGGTTTTCTCTTCAGTCGGCCCATCCCGGCAAAAGAGTTCCGGCATTTCTTCAGCGTCCATAACAAAGCGAAGGCGGGTTTCATGCACGAAACCAGCACGGGCGAAAAATCTGCCTATGCGTAGCCTGGCTGGCATGGGATTGTACGAAAGCATCAAGATAGCCTTCCTCATCGGCCTGCTGTCCTGGCTAACCGCCTGCGCTCAAACCCAGCCAGGGGCCGAACCAGAACCGGTAGCCGTGGGATCGGCACAACCGGCTTGGAACCGTACGGATGCGTCCACCACGGAAGCTCCATCCCCACAAGACAGCGGTTCGCCAAGGCCAATGGTCGCAGTGCTGGATCCCGAGGACGATGTGGATGCGCTGGCAAGGCACCGGCAGGCACTACTGGAGACCAGCGACGATGCCCTTCACACCAGTGAGGTTGGCTACTACCTTGACACTCTGGAAGCGCGGCTGACACAGCAAGTCCGCCACGATAGCGTCGACATCACCCGCCAGGGGACCACGTTCACCCTGCTGATAGCAGGGAGCGACGCCTTTGACAGCAACCAGGCGCAACTCAAGCCCGCAGTTCAGGAGGCGCTGACCTCAATCACCGGCGTATTGGAAGAATACAGCAATATGCAGATTTCAATTTATGGTCACACCGATGACAGCGGCGAAGAAGAGTACAATCAAAAGCTTTCAGAACGGCGCGCACACTCCGTCGCGCGCCACTTGGTCGACGGTGGCATTGCCGCCAAACGCATTGTCATCATTGGCTACGGTGAATCACGGCCCAGTGTAACCAATTCAACTGCCGAGGGCCGCGGGCGCAATCGCAGGATCGAGCTACTGCTGGAGCCGCTGGCAAAATGAGCGCCGGGTGCCAGCACTGAATACGGCGGCCGGCGCTGCCGATAGGTGCATGGGCTTGCGGTCAAAATACCCCAACCTATTGAGTCATTGTGGTTTACGCCTGGGGCGGTATTCCGCTCAATCTTTGTCCGGCGTCCTATTACGCTTAGAATTCCAATCCTAACACTGACGCTAGATGCCATCGGCTGTGTCGCCCCCTTACGACGGCAGATAGGGCGGGAACCGGGACTTTGAGCGTTCTGCAGGTAACAGAAATCCAGCGCGTATATTTATCCAACCGCCCCTTACAAAGAACAAGGCTTTGCTCGACGACAAGGCTACTTGACCGTGCAATTGTTAACTTCTGTAAAACTCTCGCTTACCATTTCTGTGCCATTCGACGCATAAGCAACTGAGCTACTTAGACCTTTGAGTGGCTTATCAAGTCAATGCCATTGACGGCGCCTGCCACCGTGGTTGTGGACGCAGCAGGCGTTCACTAGACTGCGCCTGCTCGACAATGCGGGCCGTAACCAATCAGCTTCCAGGCGGAAGACTGTCTGGCGTCGTAGTGACCGGGCCGTTTTGGCGGTCTGAAGAGTGCGCATGTGTCGCTGCAAACCGCGTAGAAAACAACCGCAGTTGACCGAGTTTCAATAGAACTTGAATCAGCGATCGGCAAGGGGGCTTAGGAAAATGTTAGAAGAGTTCAAGAAATTCGCCATGCGTGGCAA
>CAJHYW010000244.1_pt1 | contig 32462 bp, 37 predicted proteins | sample 9198811 | NCBI WGS metagenome assembly CAJHYW01 (sample SAMEA7708378, study PRJEB35096) | sediment metagenome | biome: marine neritic benthic zone biome [ENVO:01000025]; feature: sediment [ENVO:00002007]; material: shallow marine sediment [ENVO:03000034] sea grass bed [ENVO_01000059] ...
GCTCTAGCCGGTCAGGGCACCGTGATCCAATGAATGCCCGCGAGATAGAGACCCGCTACGGTTTCGAGGTTTTTCCAAAGCGCGACATCACCCTCGTGCGCGGTCGCGATGCGACCGTATGGGACAGCGACGGGCGTGCCTACATCGACTGTACGGCTGGGGTGGGCGTGGCCAACGTGGGTCACGCAAACCCCGAGGTATGCGCGGCCATCGCGGCGCAGGCCGAGCGCCTCATCACCTGTCCCGGTATTTTCTACAACGATACCCGCGCCCGCTTTATCGAGCGTCTGATCGCCGTCGCGCCGCCGGGACTTACACGCGTTTTCCTGTGTAGCTCGGGCACCGAGAGCAACGAGGCAGCGCTGAAGTTTGCGCGCCATGCCACCGGGCGCACGCACTTCGTGTGCGCGATGCGCGGGTTTCACGGTCGCACCATGGGCGCACTGAGCGCCACCTTCAAATACCGGGATGTCTTCGAGCCGCTGCTCCCGGGTTTTCACTTTGTCCCTTTCAACAACTTCGACAAGCTCGCCGCGGCGGTTGACGAGGAGACAGCGGGCGTCATCCTCGAACCGGTGCAGGGCGAGGGCGGCGTTCGTCTTGGCGACAAAGACTACTTCCAGCGCGCAAAGAGTCTTTGTGAAAGCAACGGCAGCCTGCTCATCATCGACGAGGTGCAAACGGGCTTTTGCCGGACCGGCAAGATGTTCGCGTGTGAGCACCTCGACATCGCTCCCGATATCTTGTGTTTAGCCAAAGCTATCGCCGGCGGTGTCCCCATGGGAGCGGTCTTGTGCAGCGACAAAATCGAGCCAGCCGTCGGGATCCACGGGTCCACTTTTGGCGGGAACCCGCTCGCCTGCGCGGCGGCGTCGGCCGCCATCGATTTCATGCAAGCCCATGCGCTGGACGAGCAAGCCGCCGCGAAGGGCGAATTCTTCATGGCTAAGCTGGACCCCGGCAACCTCGCCAGAGTGCGCGAAGCGCGGCAAATCGGGCTCATGGTCGGGCTCGAGCTGCGGGAGAAGTCCAAACCCGTCTTGCTTCGCTTAATGGAACAGGGGGTGCTCGCCTTGCCGGCGGGTGCCACCGTGATACGACTGCTGCCGCCCCTGACGATTAGCTATGAAGAACTCGACCGCGTCGCCCGTGCTCTGCGGGCGACACTGGCCTGAAATTCGGCAGGGTCCTAACGCCTAGTGCAGTGAGCACACCGTGCCACGCGAGGCGCGTTCGCACACGCTGGTGTCCTGTGCGATCTCTATGCAAGCGTCACGGTCGCGTATTCGCACGTTGTTGCGTTCCACCGACAAGATACCCACGCTTTGCAGCCGTGTGAGCACCCGGCTGACGGTCTCGACGGCCAAGGCCAGATAGCTCCCGATATCGGCCCTGGACATCGGTAGGTTAAGCGCGGAGGAGGAGAAACCCTGGCGCTCTTGCGCCGCGGCAATGTCTAGTAAGAATGCAGCAACGCGTTGGTCCGCGCTCTTGTGTCTCAGCATCAGCGACAACGACTGGTCGCGTTGAATCTTCCGGCTGACCGCCTGCAGCAGACGGCTCTGGCTTGTTTTTGACTGGCCACAGGCGCGTGTCAGGCGGTTCAGCGGCACTCGGCACACCGATGAGGTGTCTAGGATCTCGGCACAGCAGGAGTACTTTCCGGTCTCGAGCGCCTCCAACCCGACCATATCACCCGGATAATGAAACCCGATTACCTGCTCCTCACCATTGGGACAAATCACGTACGTCTTCGCCGCCCCGGAGCGGATCATATAAACCACGCTAAAGCTATCGGTGCAGCGGAACAAATGCTCGCCACGGTGGTAAATGCGTGGTACTGCTGTGATATGCGGGCGTACTTCCCCGTCACCTTCATCCGGGGCCAGACATTGGCTGACCAATGAGCAATTCGCACAGCTGTGCACATTGGTTCTTGGTACGCACTGAGCCTGAGTTAGCATGACAAATCCCCTCCTGGTTCTTTTGCGATTCCCGTCCGCATTTCTTTTCCTGCTGGGGACAAGTCTCTGCCATGGGGGCGCACCTGAAAATACGTGATTCCACGTATGTCAAGGACACAGCGGCGGGCTTCCCGGACTCCAGCCCGGGTGGTCGTACTAGTTTGCGGGTCTAGCGGAGGCTCGAGTCATCCGACAGAGCCCGCTGGATGCTGTTCACCAGGTCCTCGTCGCGAAATGGCTTTGGTATCACGGCCAGCGCCCCCGACGCCTTGGCGCGTTCGGTAAGCGGGTGGTCTTGGTAAGCGGTCACGATGATTACGGGTAGACGGATCCCGAGGTTGTCCATCATATCGGTCAGGTCGGCACCGGTGATCCCGGGCATCTGGATGTCGAGCACCAAACAACCACGCTCCTCCCGAGAGTATGAATCCAGAAAGTCCTCCGCGGAGGCAAAGGGTTTTGGCCGCCACCCACACGCCTTGACCAGCAGCGCCAATCCGGCCCGCACGGCGGGGTCATCGTCGACGATATACACGGTGGAGTCCTTGCTCATCGAGCCGACCACCCCGTGTCCGCGCGACCGGGGACACAACGCTGACTTTCCGCTTGCCGTATACAACCCATTGGACCTCGTGGCCTGAAGCATCAAAGATGCTTTAGTAAAGGCGTATCCGTAGGCCCAGACAATGATTCCGATCAATAGCTACGGATTTTGGTCCTCACCCCGTGTAGCCGGCCCGTTCTGAGACACCGCCATGGTGGACCGTACCAAATCGGTGACAGACCGGGCCCGCATTTTCTTCATGATGCGCGAGCGGTGAAGCTCGACGGTACGCTCGCTGATGTTCAGCTCGAGCGCAATCACCTTGTTTGCATTCCCGTTGATAATGAGCTCCAAGATCTCGGCCTCGCGGGGTGTTAGCCTGGCAATACAGCGGGCGACCTCCTCTTGGCGCGCCGCGGCGCGCCGGGCCTCCGCGTCTTTGGCGATGGCCTCGTTGACCTGGCCCAAAAGCTTTTGCGCGTTGAAAGGCTTCTCCAGAAAGTCAACCGCCCCCCCCTTCAACGCGCGCACCGCCGCCGAAACATCGCCATGCCCGGTCAAGATAATTACAGGGATGTGGACACCATCGTCGACCAAACGCTCCTGTAGCTCCAACCCGCTCATACCTGGCATCCGGATGTCGGCGATTACGCAGCCGGGTCTGTCGAGCCGGTATGCGTCGAGGAAGGTCTGCGCGTTGGCAAAGGTCTCCACGTAGAGACCCGCGCTCGATAAGAGCAGCGCGAGCCCATCGGTGAGCGCGGGGTCATCATCGACAACAAAAACGGTGGGGACCGCGCTCATGCGCCGGCCTCCCCCGCCCTTAGCGTGAAGTGAAACACTGTCCCACCCGATGGGTTGGGCGTCGCCCACAACCGGCCACCGTGAGCTTCCATGATCGAGCGGCTGATCGACAAGCCGACACCCATGCCGTCGGCCTTTGTCGTGTAGAAGGTCTCGAATACACGGTCGCTGCCCTCCGCCGGTAACCCTTTGCCATTGTCGCTGACCGTGACTTCGACGACGCCATCCGGCGCCGCCCTCGTGCCAATTGAAAGTGTTCGATTGTGCGCCTCGCAATCCTGCAAAGCCTCGATCGCGTTTCTCGCCAGGTTCAACATCACCTGCTCGATCTGAACCCGGTTGGCGCGCACCTCGGGTAACGCATCGGTCAGCTCGGTGCGGACTTGGACACGCCAGCGGCGTACCTCGTGGCCGATCAGGGCGAGCACATCCCTGACCATCGCGTTGATATCCACGCACTCGAAGTCCGCATCGCCCTTGCGCGAAAGCTGTCTCAGACTGTGGATGATCGTCCCGGCGCGCGCTCCTTGGGTCGCGATCTGCTCGAGCGCGCCCTCGAACACGCCGAGGTCCGCGGTTCCGGCTTTCAACATGCGCAAACACGCCTCGGCAAAGCTCACGATCGCGGCCAGCGGCTGGTTGACCTCGTGGGCGATACCGGAGGTCATCTCCCCCAGCTCCAGCAGCCGCGCGGCATGCGCCACCTCGTGCAGACGCAAACGCGCCTCTTCCTCGGCCCTGAGGCGGTCGGAGATGTCCCGCACGATCCCCGTGAACAACCGCTTTCCGGTCAACCGCACCTCGCTCACGGCCAGGTCGAGCGGAAACACCTCGCCGCTCTTCCGCAACCCCTCGAGCTCGCGCCCAATCCCGATGATGCGCGCGCGCCCTGTATTCAGATAGCTTCTTATGTAGTCATCGTGCTCCTCGCTGTAAGGGGATGGCATCAACCTTTTCACGTTCTCCCCGATCAGCTCATCGGCGCTATAGCCGAACATCCGTTCGGCGGCCGGATTGAGCGACTCGATGACGCCACGCTCGTCGATGGTGAGAATGCCCTCGACGGCGGTTTCCAAGATGGCTTCTAAGCGGGCTTCGCGCTCGGCGAGCACCAACGGCAAACTCAGACCGGTGACCTCCATTCCAGCCAAAATGACGCAATCGCCGCCGGCCAGAACGACGGGAGACCAACGAACCAGCTTTTGGTCACCGGCGGCGGTTTGGAGACGCTGGTCGCGGTTCTCCGGCGACACCTCGCCCGGCAATGCCGCTAACCAGCGCCGAGTCGCCCCGACTTCCTCCGCGGGCAGCAGCCGCTCCCACAGATGCTCGCCTCGGAGCTGCTCGGCACCATAGCCGATGAGCTCTTCGCAGCACCGGTTGAGCGACAAGATCCTCCCTTCGGGGTCCAAAACGATACACACAGACCGCGGTAGCTCTTTGGGCACGGGCTCCATTGAGAGGTTTATCCGAAAAGACACGCAAAAGAGCGCACAGTGTAGCGCAGTTTGCCCCGGGCACTCGCTCAGGGCTCAGAATCGGCACCGTCTCGACGCGCATACGGCGCCAAGACCTAAACCGATAGAAGACAAACGCTACACGCGGGGACAAGGTCTTGCGCGAGCCCACATGAATATCTCCGCGCGCTTCCGGGCGCGGGGTACTTGATGCGGCTAAGCTTGCTGGCGGATGTGGTTGTACAAAGAGCGGAACTGCTGCTCCACGGTGGCCCCGAAGACTGGGTCCTCGCGCGCCTCCATGGCTTCGCTCACCCAGGTCCAGTCCTCCGCGTTCAACAGCTGCTGCGCGGTAGGGAACACATGCCGCTCCTCTTTGGCCATGTGAAAGCGCAGAAATTCGACGTAGTCCCGCCCCTGCGCCTCGAGCTCCTCGCGCGAGACGAGCACACCATCGACCACGTGCTCCAGCGCATCCTTGAAGCGGCTGCCCTTTTGCGCTAGACCCTCGTGCTCCTTCGTGACCGTCGCCAACGTATCGCTGAGCGAATGGTCGCGCTCGAGCATACGCTGGAAGACCAGGTCCTCTAGGGGATGGTGTGTTTGGTCCGGGTACATGGTCATGTAGACCATAATGTCGTGCATCAGCTCGAAATCCGCCGAGCGTCCCGCCGGGATGGTCTCGAGCTCACGCTCCAGGAGATTGAGCAGTCTGGCCACATTGACGTGGTCATCGATCAGACGCTGCAGGATATCTGGCATATGCATCCCCCCTATTTCGGGGACCCTAACTAAATCGCGAGCGAGAAACGGGCGCGCTCGGACTGCGGCTGTAGGTAACGGTCGAAGACCATACAGATGTTGCGCACCAAGAATCTGCCGGCGGGCGTCACGCGAATTTGCCCGCCGGCGACCGATAGCAGCCCGTCATCTTGCAGTGCACCAAGACGCTCTAGCTCGGTCGCGAAGCGCTCGGCGAACACGATGCTCCATTTGCGTTCCACGGCTTGGATATCCAGGGAGAAGTTGCAGATGAGCTGCATGATGATCTCGCGACGCAGGCAGTCATCTGGCGTGAGCAGTATGCCACGCGACACCGGCAACCGACCCGCTTCCAAGCACTCGTAGTACTCGGCCAGCACACGCGTGTTTTGACTATAGCTATCGCCTATGCTGCCGATCGCGCTCACCCCCATGCCGACCAGATCACAGCCGGCGTGGGTGGCATAACCCTGAAAATTGCGGTGCAAGGTTCCGGCTTGTTGTGCCCGAGCCAGCTCGTCCTCGGGCAGTGCAAAATGGTCCATCCCGATAAAGTGATAGCCCGCATCCCCGAGGCGTTTGACCGCGTGCGAGAAAATCTCAAGCTTTTCCGCGGCGCTCGGAAGCTCCGTGACCCGTATCTGTTTTTGGGTCTTGAACTGCTCGGGCAGGTGCGCGTAATTGAACAAGGATACTCGGTCCGGTCGCGCATCGATTACTTTTGTTAGCGTGGCATCGAAGCTTTGCACGCTCTGTAGGGGTAAGCCATAGATCAAATCCATGCTCACCGATTTGAATCCATGGCGGCGCGCGGCGCTCAACACGGCGAGCGTTTGCTCTTCGGGCTGAATACGGTTGACGGCTTTTTGCACGACAGGGTCAAAGTCCTGCACCCCTACGCTCAGCCGGTTGAAGCCAAGGTCGCGCATCGTGGCGATGCGTATCTCATCGACCTCGCGGGGGTCTACCTCGATCGAGTACTCGGCATCCGGGGCATTGCTCAGATTGAAATGCTCGCGCAGCACCCGCATGAGCTCGACCATTTGCACGTCGTCCAAGAAATTGGGTGTACCGCCACCCCAGTGGAGCTGTGCTACGCCACGGTCATCACGAAAGAGGCCGCTCAGCAAGCGTATTTCTTGGACCAAGTGCTCCAAGTAGGTATCGGCATGGGCTCTGTTCTTGGTAACCACCTTATTGCAGGCGCAGTAGAAGCATACAGTGCTGCAAAATGGTATGTGGATGTACAAAGACAAGGGGCGCGCAGCCGGGTCCTCGTTGCTGTGACGCGCCTGCAATGTATAGTCCGGCTCGGCAAAGCCTTCATGGAACTGCACCGCCGTGGGATACGAGGTATAACGTGGCCCCCGCATCTCGTAGCGACCAATCAACTCTCTATCGAACGCGATGCTATTGCCCATTGAGCGGCTCAGGGGGCACGACTCAGACTCGGGACATTCGGTCTCTCGTTGCGCTCGCGACAAAGCGCGGTGTAAGCATCCGCCAACAGATTTTCCGTATCCCGAAGCCAGAAACACAGATCACATGGGCAAACCCGCCTGCCGTGGTCGCCGGCATCCACGTGTGCCCCGACGATTGCCATTGCGGACTCCAGCGATTCCACGATCTGTTCGAGCGCGCGAAGCTCCACCGGCGCGCACTCGTCGTTGCGATAGAGCCACTGACAGAGAATTTCTTGGTCGCAGGCCCAGCACACCTGGTCGCGCTCGGCAAAATGCCCCGCATGCGGACAGGTCTGCAGCTCGATCAACTCGCGAAACAGCGTTCGAGGAAAAACAAGGGCGTTTTTCAACTGTTCCTTCATGACTTGTTGCCGACGAGGAACACGTTTAAAGCTTGGACTGCCAGCAAGCAATGCACCTTGATCGAGATCAAGCGCTATAAGAACGCTCGGCGTCGAATATGCGTCTCACGACGATGAACCCCTTTTCATCAAACGCCTTCTTTTGCTCGTTGCTGAGATACACGCCGCATTCTCTCCGCTTTGCCAGATTCGAGCTACGCGCCCTCACCAACCGAACCGGGCGCGCCATGCAACAACTTGTCAGCCAGCTTGTGCTCCTTGTGCTCGTGCGCCTCCAGCCGTGCGACCATAGCGGCAACCTCCTCGTGTAGCTCGGACTGGGTCCTCGCTCCACAAAGGCGGACTTTCTCGAGCAAACCACGCACCGCAGACAAAATCGTGCAGTGCTCGCCAATCAGCACACGCAAATCACTGTGATAGGCCGAGCCATACGCGCCCATGGACTCGTATAAACCGCCCGGGAATTGCTCGTGCGCGAAGTGGTTGACCAAGTTTTTGTGCAGCTCCTCGAGTAGGGGCTCGAGCTCCGCGTCGTGCGCATTCCTCTTGAGCCGCCCAACCAACGCCATAATGGTGCGGTGCTCATCGCTTAGCTGAGAATGGGCAAGCTCGAGCTGCGCGCTCCTATCGACCTGTGGTGCCTTCGTCAAACCACCGGTGCTCCGTAACCCCAGCTATAGGGTACCGGACCCGACAGGGAAACCACGTCACCGTCCTCCAGCACGTAGCTGGTACGCAGCTCGCCCAGCTTGGGTGTAATGTCCCGTCCGTTCACAAAGATCAAGAACACGGCATCCGGGTTGATACCATACTGCTTGAGAATGTCCGATATCTCGCTCCCCGCCGGGAGGCTCGTGCGCTCGAACAGCGCCTGCCCGTTACGAAATCGCGCAATGCTGTTGAAGAAGCGGACCTCGACATTGACATCGATATCGGCGGAATTATGGCCAAAACTCACCGTCTGCCCCTCTGTGGCTCAGTTCGCGGAGCATAGTCAGCAGCTACTCCGAACGGCTTGATCTCGGTCAAGGCTCAACAAGTGTAGGGGGAGGTGAGTCGTGCGTGTCCAACAGTGCGCGAGCCTCGGCAAGGGTTTGGACGCCCACCGCCCTCAGCTCGCCATCGAGAATCAGGGCCGGCAACGCGCCAAGACGCAACCCCTGGCAGAGCTCCGCGCCCGGGTCGGCATCGACATCCACGATCTCCAGCTCCAGCTCGCGCTCCGCGCATGCCGTGTGCCAGATTGACACCGCGCGGCTACAAGGTTCGGACTCCTTAGCAATCAACAGTTGGATCTTCACCGTTCACCGCTGCACCTCAAGGACCGCTTGTGCCCCCTATCCGTTTACCCGAGGAGCCACATTTCATTAAACTGTGACGTTGAAACGGGGGCCGTTGCCTTGACATGGGTCAAGCTAGGCACGCTCCGCATGCCCAGCACTCATGCAAAAAACAAAGACGATAGACGCCCAAGACCTCAAGAACATCTACCTGTTTGCGGGATTTGACGACGAGCAGCTCCAGGAGATGGTCCGCGCCACGCGTGTGCTACATCTGGACGCAGGGTCGACCTTGTTTCACTTTGGTGACCCGGTCAGACAATTCTTCTTCCTGGGCAGCGGCCAAATCAAGCTGTTTCGCAGCTCTATGGACGGGCAGGAGAAGGTAATAGAGCTGATCCGCCCCGGCGAGACCTTTGCCGAGGCCGTGATGTTTATGGAGAAACAAGGCTACCCGGTCAGCGCGGAGGCCGTCGAGCAAAGCGAGCTTCTGGCCTTTAGTCAAAAGACCATGCACGACATCCTGCGCGGTTCGGTGGAAACGTGCTTTCGCCTGATGGCCGTCATGAGCCGGCGCTTGCGCAAGCAAGTCGATGAGGTGGACCGGCTCACGCTGCACAACGCAACCTTCAGACTGATCACCTTTTTGCTGCAGCAGGTCCCCGAAGGCGTCATGCACTCATCCGATATCCAGCTCACCACGCCAAAGCAGGTGGTCGCCTCACGTCTGTCCATCCAGCCGGAGACCTTGTCCCGTATTCTCTCGCGGCTCAACCGAGAAGGGCTGCTGGAAGTCGACGGCCAGCACATCATCTTGCAGGACTGCGCGGGTCTGCGCAGCAAGGTCGAGCTCTAGGCTCCAAAACCCATCGCGTCGGGCAACCGCGCACAGCCAACGCGGGTCTCTTAGCACCTTATTCCTACCTGTCGCGACGGCATCTATCCGCCGGCACGCGACGCGCGAAAACCCAACTTGACCTATGTCAAGGAAGCTTCGTGGCATTATCCCGACCCTAAACGCTCGCCGTGTTGGCCAAAAGGGGGACGCAATGTCACGTGAAGATCTCGGCCCCGACACCGAGCGGGTACCGGTCATGCAACGTATTCTGGATAACCCATTTCTCTTGCTGTTCTTAGGCGTCACCGTCCCCACGGTGTTCTATGTCATCTGGGGCGTGATGGAAATCATCTCGATCCCGATCGCCAAGTAGGAGCAAATTCATGTCCATTACACCGCCGACCGAGCGCATCTGGTGGAAGGAGCCTATTCCACGGACAGAGCTGATCTGGATCGTCATCGCCTTTCTCTGGGGCTTGGTGATGTTCTTCATGATGATCTACTGGCACGCAGCCGGTGAACAGAACCTCTCGAACGAGGCCTATCGCATCACCCCCGAGGCCTATGCGGCCAAGACCGAGCAGATGGTCGAGCAATACCAGGTGCGCGAGGAGAAGGGGTTTCCGGTCGTGCATCCACCACCGGGCAGCGACGTCTATCTGCTCTCCAGGCTGTGGCAATGGTGGCCGATTATCGAGTTCGAGAAGGACCAGACCTACCGCCTGCATCTTTCATCGTTGGATTGGCAGCACGGGTTCTCGCTGCAACCCACGAACATCAACCTCCAGGTTCACCCCAATTACGACATGGTGGTGACGCTCACCCCCAACGAGGCCGGTGAGTTTGGTGTGATTTGCAACGAGTTCTGTGGCATCGGCCACCACACCATGGTCGGAAAAATCTACGTCGTCGAATGATGGAGCGCAGCCATGGCAAACGATGAGTTTCGCATCTGTCCTACCACAGGTCTAAAGGTACATCTGTCGGCCGAACGGCTGATCAAGGCAAATGCGGTTGCCGCCGTCGTGTTTCTCGCGGTCGGTGGCCTTTTTGGGCTGCTTGTCGCGCTCACGCGCTGGCCGGCGGTCCACCTGCTCCCGGCCGACTGGTTCTATCTGGCATTGACGGCCCACGGGCTGGACGTGCTGCTGGTGTGGATCATTTTCTTCGAGATGGCGGTGTTGTACTTCGCCTCGGCGGTGCTCTTGAATTCACGTCTCGCGGCTCCGAAGTGGGCGTGGGCGGGCTTCGTGCTGATGCTAGTGGGCGCGCTGATCGTCAATGTCTCGGTGCTACAGGGTGGCTCCAGCGTCATGTTCACGTCCTACGTCCCGATGCAAGCCGCGCCCAATTTCTATCTGGGGATGATCCTGTTTGCGGTCGGCGCTCTGGTCGGCTGTTTCGTGTTCTTTGGCACGCTCGTCGTGGCGAAGGACGAAAAGACCTACGAGGGCTCCATACCGCTCGTGACCTTTGGCGCGCTGACCGCGGCCATCATTGCGGTATTTACCATCGCGTCTGGCGCTATCATCTTGATCCCCACCTATTTGTGGTCCTTGGGTCTGATCGAGTACATCGACACGCTGATGTACAAAACGGTGTGGTGGGCAATGGGTCACTCGTCGCAACAAATCAACATGGCCGCGCAAGTGTCCATTTGGTATGCGATCGCCGCGCTCGTGCTGGGCGCCAAGGCGCTTTCGGAGAAGGTCAGCCGCATGGCGTTTCTGTTGTACATTCTGTTTCTACAGCTTGCCAGCGCCCACCATTTGCTCGTGGAGCCTGGCATCAGCTCGGAATGGAAAATCTTCAATACCAGCTACGCGCTCTATCTGGCGGTGCTCGGTAGCCTCATCCACGGCATGACCATACCGGGCTCGGTGGAAGCGGCACAGCGCGCCAAAGGCTACACGAACGGCTTGTTCGAATGGCTTCGCAAGGCACCGTGGAAGAACCCCGCCTTTGCCGGGATGTTCTTATCCCTGGTGATGTTCGGCTTTCTCGGTGGCATCTCCGGGGTCGTGCTCGGGACCGAGCAAATAAACCTGATCATGCACAACACGTTGTATGTCCCGGGACACTTCCACGGCACCGTGGTGGCGGGCACCACGCTCGCGTTCATGGCGATTACCTATTTGCTCGTACCGCTCATCTTTAGACGCGAGTTGATATTGCAGAAATGGGCGCAGTTGCAACCCTATGTGTTTGCCATCGGGGTCGGCGGGATCTCCCTGTTCATGATGGGCGCCGGCACGCTGGGGGTACCGCGACGCGTCTGGGACATCACCGGCGCCGACGCGATGCTTCCCTACGATTTTCCGGGTGCGGCCTACCTGATGATGGGTCTAAACGGCTTCTGTGCCATCCTCGCCGCGCTTGGTGGGCTGATGTATGTCGTCGTGGTGGTGGGTTCAATCTTGTTTGGCAAACCCGTGGAGAAGAAGATCGAACTCCAGGAACCGCTGCGACCCGCACCCGTCGCGACCTACGGCAGCGCCGGGACCATGGCCATCCCCGGTACCGCGGTGATGGTGGCAGTCTTCTTTACTGCGTTCGTGCTCTACTACTTCGTGAACTGGAAGTACTTGTCCGAAGTGTGGCCGTTGCAATGAGCAACGAAGTAAACCGTTGAGCCTTTGTCGAGAGAAGTCATGAACGAAACCGCACGATTGCTGTACTCCGTCTTCAAGCTGCGCATCGGTTTCGCCATCATGCTGTGCGCGCTCGCCGGGATCGCCGTGACCCCCGGCGAACCCATGGATGCCTGGCGGATGGTGGTCTTAGCCCTTGCGGTGTTGCTCGCATCGGCCAGCGCGGGCGCCTTCAACCAGTACGTGGAGCGCGACCTGGATGCGCGCATGCGCCGGACCTCCAAGCGTCCCTTTGTCACCGGTCGCTTCAAGGCCGACGGCTATTGGCTCGCCGCGATCTTCTTGCTGCTGGCCGGCGCCGTGAGCGCGGCGCTGCTGGCGACAAACGCGGCCGCCGCCGTCAACGTGTTTCTAGGCGCGTTTACCTATGGCGTTGTCTACACCGTTTGGCTCAAGCGTCAAACCTGGCTGAACATCGTGCTCGGTGGCTTGGCGGGTAGCTTCGCCGTGCTCGCTGGCGCAACCGCGGTGGACCCGAACCTCGGACCCGCGCCGGTGCTGCTCGCCATCGTTCTGTTTCTTTGGACGCCGCCGCACTTTTGGAGCCTGGCTTTTGTGTATCGCGAGGACTACGCCGAGGCGGGTGTGCCCATGCTGCCGGTGGTCGTGAGCAAGAAGACCGCCGCATTGGTGATCCTCGCGCACACTGCCGCGCTTGGAATTCTCAGCGTCGTCATGGGTTGGTACGGCCCGGGTTGGCTGTACCTGATACCGGCGGGCGCCGGGGCGGCGTATTTTCTCCTTACCAGCGTGCGTCTGGTATTGGAACCCACTACACGACGCGCCATGGCGAACTTTCATGCATCCTTGCTACAACTCACGCTGCTGCTCACGGGAGTTATCCTAGATGCATGGTTAGTGGGATAAATGCTCGACACCGCTCGAGTGCGTATCCTATGCGCGGCCGTCTGTGTCATCTCGCTCTTGGGCATGACAAACCGGGCGCTCGCCGGCCCCGCCACGGCCAATGTCGACCAAGCCCAAGCGCTCGGGCACAGTCGAGGGGCGATTGGGCGCACCCTCGGTGACTACACGCTGCTCGACCGCCACGGCGTTCGGTTCCCGCTAGAGACACTCCGCGGCAAACCGCTGGTCGTAAGTCTGGTCTACACGAGCTGCTACCACACCTGCCCAATGGTGACACAGCATCTAGCGAACGTGGTACGAAGCGCCCGCGACGCGCTCGGCGACGGGAGCTTCTCCGTCGTCACCATCGGTTTTGACAGCCCCGTCGACACGCCCGAGCGCATGCGTCACTTTGCCCGCGACCGTGGCATAGGCGAGTCGGATTGGTACTTCTTGAGCGGGGACGCCGCGACGATCGGCAAGATCGTCCAAGACCTGGGTTTCTGGTATACCCCCTCACCGCAGGGCTTTGACCACACCGTGCAAGCCACCATCATCGACGCTGATGGTGTGGTTTATCAGCAAGTCTATGGCGAGGTCTTTCCGGTGACCGCGCTTGTAGAGCCGCTCAAGGCGTTGCTGCTCGACGACCCCAGGGTGCGCAGCTGGTCCGGTCTGCTCGAGGGTGTGCGTCTGCTGTGTACGATCTACGACCCCAACGCGGGGCGTTACCGGTTCGATTACTCGATTGCCGTCGTCGCAATCGTCGGTCTGCTGTGTCTTGGGGCCGTGGCGGGCTTTATCGTCCGAGCGTGGCGTGGCGGCAGGAGCAAGACCGCCCCGACATCGACCGCGTCCACTCAAACCTAGCGGCGCTCTATGAACCGCCGTGACACCGGGCACCGATGAGCCTTCGAAGCGCGGCCAGACAGGGATTGGAACGAGTGGAAAGCGCCTTCGATGCGGTGTTTACGCCCGACTGCAACCCGCTGTACTACCTGGGCGCGCTCGGCTGGTTCTTCTACTGGATAGTCATCGCGACCGGGATCTATCTCTATATCTTTTTCGATACCGGTGTCACCCAAGCCTACGAGTCGGTCGAGTCCCTGACCCATATGCAGTGGTATGCCGGCGGCATCATGCGCAGCCTGCACCGCTACGCGTCGGACGCGCTGGTCTTGGTGATGATCCTGCACTTGCTGCGCGAGTATGTGTTGGGCCGTTTGCGTGGCGCCCGGTGGTTTGCCTGGGTGGTGGGCGTCGCGATCCTTTGGCTCGTGTTTGCAAGCGGGATCAGCGGCTACTGGGTCGTTTGGGACCGGCTCGCACAGTACGTGGCCATCGCCACCAGCGAGTGGCTGGACGCGCTTGGTCTGTTTGGCGAGCCCATCGCGCGGAACTTCGCACACGAGACGACCCTGAGCGGCCGCTTCTTTACGCTCATGGTCTTCATCCATATCGCCGTTCCGCTGTTGCTGCTGTTTATCCTGTGGGTGCACATCATTCGACATACGCAACCCAAGGTGAACCCGCCACGCGCGCTGGCCATTGGTACCTTGTTGACGATGCTGGCGCTTTCCATCGTCAAGCCCGCGCTGAGCCAGGGCCCGGCAGACCTCAACACGGTGCCGGCACAAGTCGGTCTCGATTGGTTTTATCTCTTGTTTTATCCATTGCTCGACCGTTACTCGGGACTTGCCGTGTGGGCCATCGTCGTCGGCGCCACCATGCTGCTGGTGTTGCTCCCCTGGCTGCCGCCGCTGCGCCGTCCGCCCGTGGCCCAAGTAGACCTCGACAACTGCAACGGCTGTGGCCGCTGTGCCGTGGATTGCCCTTATAGCGCGATATCGATGGAGCCACGCAGCGACCAAAAGGCATTCGCCAAGGAAGCGGTGGTGGACGCCGCTCGGTGCGTGAGCTGTGGATTGTGCGTGGGCTCCTGTCCTACGGCGACACCCTACCGGCGACGAACGGCGCTGATCCCCGGGATAGACCTCCCGGACGGCAACATCCAAGCGATCCGCGAGCGAAGCCTGGCGGCGACCGAAGCACTGCAGGGTGAGGGTCGAGTGCTGGTGTACGGCTGCGAGCATGGCGTCGACTTAAAGGGGCTACCAAACGGCAGCGTAGGCGTGGTCACGCTGCCATGTGTAGCCAATCTGCCGCCCGCCTTCCTGGATTTTGTGATCAGCCGACGGCTCGCCGACGGTGTGTTGCTCACCGGCTGTAGAAAAGGCGATTGTCACGAGAGGCTCGGCATCGAATGGACCGAGCAGCGTATCGCACGCGAGCGTGACCCCATGCTCCGCGAGCGGGTGCCGCGTGCGCGCATCGCGCAGTGCTGGGCGGGAGTGGACCGCGGTCGCCTGCTACAGTCCGAGCTGCAACGCTTCCAAGAGCGATTGGAGCAAATGGGGCCGTATACTAGAGCACGCGAGTGGGGGGTACCCGTAGAGAACGCGCAGGTTCGTACGAATGGCTAAGGTCTGGCGCTATGCAGCACAGCTTGCTTTGTTCGGGGCTTTCGCCCTCGTGGTCGGCTATTTTGCAAGCGCGCCCGTCTACACCCACGTGGAACCGGACAAAGCCGTCATCCGAGTGACCTTCAGACATCCGGGACAACTAAAAGGCGAATGCCGGCGGCTCACGCAAGAAGAGCTGGAGAAGCTAGCACCCAACATGCGCCGCCCGCTCGACTGCCCGCGCCAACGCGTACCCCTGCTATTGGAGCTGGTTTTGGATGGCGAGGTGCTGTTTAGAGATTTGCTACCACCCTCTGGTCTGAACAGCGATGGTGCGGCCACCGCCTATGAGCGATTCGTCGTTGAGCCGGGCTCGCATCACTTGGTCGCGCGTTTGCGTGACAGCCGCCGCGAGGAAGGCTTCGACTACGAGAAAGAGATCCGCTTCGACCTCGAGAAGCAGCAAAACTTCGTGATCGATTTTCGTCCCGAGACGGGCGGTTTTTTGTTCTTGTCAGCGAGCTGAGCGTGCACTACGTCGCCCACAATTGGTTCAAGCTCCTTGCTTTGCTTTTGAGCGTTCGCTGGCCGGTACCACCCACAAGCAAGAGGTGCACGTGATGGCGTTGGTCGAATGGAGAGAAGATTTCGCGCTTGGCGTCGCGGAGATCGACGAAGAGCATAAGGAAATGATCGAGCTCATCAACGAAGCCTACGCCCACCTGCACGACTCCAAGCTCACCATGGGCGACTTCCTCGGCGAGATCTATGCCAAGATCGCCGCCCACTTCGCGCTCGAGGAAAACTTGATGCGCGAGCACCGCTACGATGAGTACAACGAGCACAAAGCCGACCACGAAAAGCTACTCGACGTCATCCGAGACCTCATGGACGACTTCGAAGACGACGAAGTCGTTGACGAGGAGACGTTTGCGGTTGCGCTCCGCGACTGGTTCACCGAGCACTTCAAGACCCGGGACGCCCGCTTACACAGCCGGCTTGGCTGAGCCAGGACAGATTTGTGTTATTTTTCTTTGGGTCTTGGTTTTGAGCATCGATGGCGTATTTGGCGCGGCCTATGCGTCGCCTGACGACGAGAGCTTTATCGCGAAGTATCGCGCCCGTTGTCACTGTCACGCGGTGCGGTACGAAGTCCGCGCTGACCCGGTCGATGCCAAGATCTGTCATTGCCGCGTATGCCAAACGCTACACGGCGCGCCCATGCAGTGGGCCACGATCTTTCATAAGCGCGATGTCAGGTTCACCGCTGGTGTTGAGCATTTGTGCTTCTATAACAGCGAGCTCAACCGTCGTGAAAGGCTTCTGCCCTGCAAGGTGGCCTGCGCATTGTGCGGTACGCTCATTGCCGATGAAGGGCGAAACATGTGGCTCGCTTTTCCCACGCTGTTCGATTTTGGCTCGCCGCCGCTGGTGCCGGTCGCGTTTAGGCCGACCTGTCACATTTTTTACGCCATGCGGGTGATGGATGCCGCCGATGGGGTGCCGAAATGGTCCGGTCACAAGGACACGTCGACGCTGCTTTAAGCTATTTCGGGGACCGTTTACTTATTTCGCGCTGCTCGGATTGCAATGCAATTTAGTAAACTGTCCCCGAAATGTTTAGTGGCTGGTGCCGGTGGAGCGGGTGATTTTGTTGTACACGTTGTATTTGCCGGAGGGCTTTTTCATCGGCAGGCGTTTGACTTCCTCGAGGGTGGCGGCGTCGTAGACGACGATGGCGCCGTCCATGTCCCAGATGCTGAGCAGCGCGTAGCGGCCGTCGCGGGTGAACTCCACGTGCGCGGCGGTTTTGCCGGGCTCCGGGCGCAGCGTGTGTGCGACTTCGAGCGTGCGCTTGTCGATGACGTGCACGACGTCGCGGTTGGGGCCAAAGAACACGTCCACCCAGGCGTAGGGCGTGTTCTCGTGGCTGCGCATGAAGAAGCCGGGACCCAAGGTGGGGATACGGTGGATGGTGCGCCAGCTCTTCATGTCGATCACGCTGACCACGGCCTCCTTCAAGTTCGGTGTGGCGACCACCGGCGTACCTTGATAGTCCCAGGTGATCCCGGAGCCAAGATGGGGCAGCCCCGATAGGTCCACGTCGGCGATCTTGCGGCCCACGTGCAGATTCACCACCTGGCCGTCCTTGGCGTTTCGCGCGGCGCCGATCAGATGATCGTACTCGGGGTCGAAGAAGAAGTCGTCCAGATAGTCATCCAGAACCATGCGCCGGATGGGAAAGCGCTCGCTGATCTCGGGCACACCCTCGACACGGTAATCGTGCACCGGCCCATAGTGCACCGGGTCGTCACGGTACTGTATCTCCCAGATCTCGGGCAGGTCTTTTAGCGCGACGATAAAGCTCTGGCGTGGTGCAGCATCGTAGACCGCGCTCACCCGCGAGCTGGTACCGTGCTGGTCACGTATTGGGATGACCTGCTCGAGGCTGAGGTCGTCGGCGTCGAGTAACACCAAGGTGTGCGGCAGATAGTTTGCCACTGCCACCACACGTCCATCGCTCGATATCGCGAGGTTGCGCGTATTGACGCCTGCGCGCGTCTCCACCACCAGCTCGAGCGTGTAGAGGTCGAACTTGGAGACCCATCCGTCCCTGGACGCGAAGTAGACAAAGCGACCGTCGGGCGAGTATTTGGGTCCGCCGTGTAGCGCGTAGCGTGACTTGAAACGGTAAATGGGCTCCAGCGCATCGCCGTCGAGGATAGTCACATGATGGTCGCCGCTCTCCACCACGACAAAGAGGTTGAGCGGGTCGGCATCGTATACGGGGCGTACGCCGAGGTCCTTGGCATTCGCGTGCACGACCCGGCTTGCCTCGATCTCTCGCCCCCCCCACGGCGGGATCTCGGCGAGCGGCGTGTAAATGTGCTCGACCAGCACCTCTATCTCGGCGGCATCGAGCTGCCCGCCAAAGGCGGGCATCTGTGTCGCGGGGAGCCCGTCCTTTATGGCGCGCGCCGCCTGCGCGCGCCGCACCCGGCGAAGATTCTCGGGCACCAGGGCCGGACCGACGCCACCGAGGCGGTTCGCACCATGACACGCCGCGCACTTCTGCGCGTAGATCTGCTGGCCCGGCTCCGTGCCAGGCGCGCTTGTCGCGTACACACCGAGCAGCATGGACGCGAGCCACGCAGCAACCCTAGCTGCGCGAGAGGGTCTCATACGCTCAGGTCGTGGCGTTCGATTGCGTCGCGTCCCCACGCGCAGTGGGTCAAACCGATCTCGGCATCATCTAGATAACACGCGGGGTCTTCCGCCCAGAAGTCACCGGTCGTCTGGTGGGCACGCACACGTGTGTTGCCACCACATACATCGAGATAGCCGCAGGCACCGCAGCGGCCCGTGACGGGTCGGGGCTTTGACTTCAACCCGGCCATCAGCGGGTCCGACACATCCTTCCAGATAGCAGAGAAGGGACGCTCCTTGACGTTACCCAAGCTATAGTGCCACCAGAAGGTATCCGGGTGCACGTTGCCCAGGTTATCGATGTTGGCGATGTTGACACCGGAGGAATTGCCACCCCATTCGGCAAGCCTCGTGCGCATGTGCGGCAAACGCTCGGGAAAGTGCCTGGCAATCCAATGCAGCAAGTACACAGCGTCGGCATCGTTGTTACCGGTCACAAACTCGCGTGCACCGCCAGTCTTGACGTCTTCCCAACAGACCTCGAAAAGCAGGTCCAGCGCTTCCCGTGTAGTACGATGCACCACATCGTCCTTGCGGTTTCTGTTGCCGCGTCCCGCATAGTTAAGGTGCGACAAATAAAACTTCTCCACACTCTCCCTATCCATCAGCTCGAGCAAGTCGGCGAGCTCGTGGGCATTGTCCTGGGTCAAGGTAAAGCGAAGCCCCACCTTCAAGCCACGCTGCTGACACAGCCGTACCGCGGCGAGCGAGGCATCGAAGGCCCCCTGCTTACGTCTGAACTTGTCATGGGTCTCGCGTAGCCCGTCGATGCTGATACCGACATAGTCGTAACCCACCGCTTCAATCCGCTCGATGTTCGTCGCATCGATCAAAGTGCCGTTCGTAGACAACCCCACGTAGAAGCCCATGGCCTTTGCACGACTGGAGATCTCGAAGACGTCCGGTCTCAGCAACGGCTCGCCGCCCGATAGAATCAGCACCGGGACGCCGAAGCGCCGCAGGTCATCCATCACGACATTGACCTCTTCGGTGCCGAGCTCACCCGGGAAGTCGGTCGGCGCCGAGATGGAGTAGCAATGCTTACACGTCAGGTTGCACCGCCGGATAAGATTCCAGATCACCACGGGGCCGCTCGGCCGGCGCTGACTGCCAAGCGGTTGGGGTGTGATCAGCTCGCGCATGTATTGAGAGATGCGAAACATGGGCTTATCCGTTTACCGAGGGCGGTTCGCCGCCCCCGGTGCTGATGCCCTTCTCCACAAAGCGCAGACCCGTCTTCTTCAATATCCGCCTGCTATACAAGACGTCACTGGCCCTACAGTGAACGCCTAGCAGGTCGGCGATCGCCCGCACCTGTGCTTCCACCTCGTCTCGCGAGCGTCCATGCACCATCGCGAACAGGTTGTAAGGCCAGACCGGTGGGTGCCGCGGCCGGCGATAGCAGTGGCTGACGAAACCGAGCCTTGCCACCGCATTCCCCAGCGTGTCGACGAGGTCGTCACTTACATCCCAGACCGACATGCCGTTTGCGATGTAACCCAGGCGGAAGTGGTTTGGCACCGCCGCGATACGCCGGATGGTGCCGCCGGCAAGCATGGCCTCGAGCCGCTGCATGACCGTGTCCGCATCGACGCCCAAGCGCTCGGCAAGACGCTGATACGGACACGGGTCAATCGGCAAACCCGCTTGTGTGGCCAACACGATACGCCGGTCCAAATCAGCGTCCCGTTCGCCGCGCTCGAGCACGACCTCGCGCGCGCCACCACGCTCAGTCGTGCGCGGTTGCGGTACGGCGATGGTCTCGCTTACTGACATTTCTGTGAGCTGAAGTAGGCTGCGAGGTTCGCCACGTCGTCATCCGACAAGTTGGCGACCATCGGCTTCATCATCGGCTCGTTGCGCGCGCCCGATTGATATGCCTTGATGGCTTTTGTCAGATACGCTTCTTTCTGGCCGCACAAGTTCGGATAGTTGGGTATAGAGCTGGTCCCGGTGGCGCCATGACAGGCCACGCACGTCGTGGATTTGGCTTTGCCGGCGCTGGCGTCACCTGCGACGACGCTCGTAGACCAGGCGATAGTTAGCGAAAGAAGAAACCATTTTATCGATGACATGTTGCTATTCCTCCGTCAATGTGCACCGTGTGAATTCAGCCTGCCAGGCTGTGCCGCGACCCCTCATCAGACGCCGAGCTGCAAGCCCACATAATATTCGACTTCCTTTGGCATGTTGTAGACCGTGTAGCCCGTGGCCTTCTCGACCCGAGCGATGACTCGCGCGATGTCCTCCGCACGTTCGGTAGCAAGCACAAACCACATATTCATCTCGTGGTCACGCTCGTAGTTGTGCGCGACCTCGGGTTGCGCGTTGACGATACTCGCCACCCGCTCGAAGCGTTCCGCCGGCACGCGCATGGCGCATAGGCTAAGCGCACCGCCAAGACGTTCGGCGTGATACATGGGGCCGAAGCGCGTCAGAACGCGCTCGTCCAGAAGCCTTTGTAGCCGCCGGAGCAACTCGTCTTCGACGCAGCCCAGGTCCTCACCGACTTGTGCGAAGGGACGTTCCACAACCGGGAAGCCTTGTTGCAGCTCGTTCAAGATTCGCCGGTCCAGCGCATCCAGCGCCGGCTGTTCCCTGGTGGTGTCAGGCTGCGACGGCATCGTGTGCTCCAACATAGACCGCGCCTCGCTGCTTGAATCGCCGCACACTAAACAGTACCTCGCATGGCAGGTGCTCGATGTGTGCAAGCTGCTTGACGCACGCCAGCCGCTCCAAGGCCGACGCGCGGTCACGACCATGGATCATGCAATAGAGGTTGTACGGCCATTGCGGCAACCGGCGCCGGCGCCGGTAGCACAAGGTCACGCCTGCGACCCTCGCCATGAGCGCACCCACCGCGCGCACCTCATCGTCGGGCAGATTCCACACTACCATGGCGTTTGCCCTATAGCCGAGCTCGTGGTGTCGGACGACCACACCGAAGCGCTTGATGATGCCGTGGTCCAGATAGCGCGTGAGCTTGGCGATGACCTCTTGCGTGGAAAGCCCAACGCGCGTCCCGACCGCCTCGAAAGGAGACGGGGTCAGCGGTAGTCCACCCTGGACGGTCTCAATCAACGCCTTGTCCACCGCGTCCAACGATGGCACTCGATACGCGCGGTCCCTAACCGGAACGACACGGTCGCGTCTACGCGAGAGCAAGCAAAAGCCAAGGTCGATGTGGTAGTCCTCGAGCATCGGCAGGTCCAACGCCTCGAGCTCCGCTTGCGCTTCGACCTCGGCGAGCGCTGCCTGCAGATGCGCGTGCGTTGCGGCAGTCGCCACAAACCACAGATTGAGTTTATGCTCGCGTTCGTAGTTGTGGTTCACCTCCGGTCGCGCACTCACCAGCCGCGCGACCGCTTCCAGCCGGTGCTTCGGCACGGCCATGGCCGCAAGCGTGCTCGCGCCGATGACCTTGGGTCTGAACACGGGCCCGACGCGGCTCACCACGCCCGCCTTTTGCAGCTCTTCGAGCAGTTCGACCACACGCGCCTCGTTTACACCCAAGGTTGCCGCCATGGCGGCAAAGGGACGCGGAACCAGCGGAAAATCGCGTTGGAAATCGTTTAGCAACGCCAGGCGTATGTCGCACATCGGTCAAAGCCCAATGCGGTTTGCGCGTGCGGAGAAAAAGATCCCGCTGGGTTTTTCGGCCGCGATGCTGGAGATGCGCGAGTGATTCTGGGTGTCGAAAATATCGACCCGGTCCTCGTCGCGTACCGAGATCCAAACCTGCTCACCACGCGGTGTGAACTCCATGTGGAGCACGGCCTTGCCCGGCTTGAGCGTGTTGGCGACGGCAAGCGTGTCGACGTCGATGACCTGCACGGTATCGTTGCGCGGATAGGCAAAGTTGACCCACACCTCGCGCCCGTCGGGCCGGGCCATGACAAACACCGGTTGACCGTGCACCGAGATGCTCGCGACTTGTTGCCAAGTCTCGTGGTCCACGACGAGCACCTCGTGGTGACCGACGGCCGGTACAAAGGCGTAGCGCCCGGCGACCGCCCACCCTTCGAGATGCGGCATCTTGTAGACGGGGAGCGGCTCTTCACCACGGCCGTACTCATCGAGGATGCGTTTGACGCCGGCCTCCAGATGCCACAAGTCCAGCAAGGCGAGCCCGTCCTCGCCAAACAGACCGGCGATGTAGTAGCGGCCGTCGGGTGTAATCAGCGCATCGTAGGGTTGCGTACCCACCTGCTCGAACTTATGGACGCGCGGGTTTACGGCATCGGAGAGGTCGGCGACCCAGATCTCCCCGGCATCGTAGAGCGAAAACACAAACCGATTCCCGGGCGCATCGACGAGGCCGACAACCTTCGAGCGCTGCGAACCGTCGCCATAGGTCGCCGGGATATCCGCCACCGGCTCCAAGCTATCGGCATCGAAAACGCGCACCCCGCCGGGCGTGTAGTTGGAGACGGCCACCAAACGGCCGTCCTGCGAGATAGCACCGCCGATGCTATTACCAGACTGCAGGATGCGGTCCTCGAGCTTCGCGTTGAGCAGGTCGATCTTGCTCAAGCCTCCGTCACGTCCAAAGACGTACGCATAGCGTCCATCGCGCGCATAGACGACGGAGGCATGAGACAGGTCGCCAAGACCGCCCACCTCGCCTAGCTTTGTATGAGCCGTGGTTTCCACCACCAAGACCCGGCCCGCGGCACGCTCCACGACCAGACCCATGTCACCCGTGCCGCGCGATGTGGCGCAGCCGGTGAACACGAGCGCACCGAGCAGGACAAGCGCGAGTGCGCCGTAGCGAGCCCCTACCACCACTCTACCGCTCATCGCGTAACCCCCGTTGGAGCCGGTCGACCACCCAGGCGATCTCCTGGCGAGTCAAGATATTCGACCACGGCGGCATCGGGGTGCCGGCGCGGCCATCGGCGATGGTGGTCTCGAGAAATACACGCGGTCTGCTTGCCATGATATCGGGGGTCAGCGGCGGACCCAGTCCCCCGCGAAGATGCAGGCCATGACACGCGCCGCATTCGTGTTCGACCAGCGACACCAGCTCCGCCTCGCGTGCAGGCGTAAGCTCCACGGATTGCGTAGCGCCAGCCGCCGCGCACAAGCAAGCGACACCCGCGGTAAGGACCATGCTCGGTGCCCGGTTTCTAGGCACAGCAGCGTGCTCCGAGCGTTTCGGCTAGAACCTGCGCCGTGGATGGCTCGAACCAGTCGAGCACTGGTGCAAGCGACACGGTCTTGCCGATGACCACAATGGCCGGAGGACACACATCGCCTTCGGTTGCACGCTTTGCAAGACCTTCTAGACGCGTCAGCACCCTTCGCTGCTGCTCGGTGGTGCCCCACACGACGATGGCAGCCGGTGTGTCACCGGGACGCCCCGCGCGCAGCAGTTCGGCCTCGATGTGCGCGAGATTCGCGAGCCCCATGTACACCACCAAGGTCACACAGGGGTCGGCGAGCGCGCCCCAATCCGCATGCACCGAACGCCCGTCACAGCGATGCCCCGCCAGCAAATACACACCGCTCGCCAAGTCCCGGTGGGTCAGAGGGATCCCCGCGTAGGCCGCACAGGCCACCGCGGCGGTAATGCCGGGGACCACCTCGAAGTGGATCCCTTGCTCGGCAAGATACTGCGCCTCCTCGCCACCACGCCCAAAGACAAAGGGGTCGCCACCCTTGAGCCGCACCACGCTGTGCCCGCTCATCACTAGCTTGTGCAAGAGCGCGTTGATCTCGCGTTGGGGCACACAGTGGTTGCCCGCGGACTTACCGACAAAAATGCGCGACACGCCCGCGGGTATGAGGTCCAAAATGGACAGCGCGACAAGCCGGTCATACAACACCACCCGGTTGTGCACACCGCGCTCGGCAAGCAGGCGGTGCGCCTTGACCGTCAGCAGGTCAGGGTCGCCGGGTCCCGCACCGACGAGGTAAACCTGTGTTTGACCTGCTGCCATCGCGCCCACGCGGTTTAGTAGACGTCGTGTATCGTGTTGTAGACGTTGAACTTACCTGTTGGCGTGACCACGCGCTCGTCTTTGATCACGTGCTTGAGCTTGCGGGTCTTGTCATCGACGACAACGATGGCCGACTCCTGCTCCTTGCCGCTCCACACGGAGAACCAGACTTCATCGCCGGCCTTGTTGTACTCCGGATGAACGACGCGCTTGGGCCCCTCGCCAAGGTCCGCCCACTGCGCTATCGGTAAGACCTCGAAGCCCGCATCTAGGTTCTCGACATCGAAAACGGCAATCGATTGGCTGATCGCCGGGTCGGGGTTCAAGGGCGTATCCACCCACAGGTTCTTCGATTTTGGATGCGTCTTGACGAAGAGCGAGCCGCCGCCTTGACCTTGGAGCACCTTGACCGGCTTCCAGGCGCTGTCGGGATACTTCTCGGGATCGGTGCCGATCAGTGTGATATCCGCATTACCCAGCGCGCTGGTTGCCCACAGCGGACCAAGCTTGGGGTCGACGATGTTGGCGCCGCGTCCCGGGTGCGGGATCTCCACTGCATCCACCAGCGCGGTGAGCCTACGCTCCTTCGAATCCACTACGGCAATCTTGTTCGACTTGTTCGCAGCCGTCAGAAAATAGCGTTTTGTCGCATCCCAACCGCCATCGTGTAGAAAGCGAGCCGCGCCGATCGACGTGACGCTGAGGTTCTCCACGTCCTCGTAGTTGATCAGCAGGATCTTTCCCGTCTCTTTGACGTTGACGATAAAGTCGGGGTGCTCATGCGACGCCACGATGGCCGCGACACGCGGCTCGGGGTGATACTCCTGTGTGTCCACGGTCATGCCCCGGGTGGAAACGATCTGCAACGGCTCCAACGTCTCACCATCCATGATGACGTATTGTGGCGGCCAATAGGCCCCCGCGATGGCGTACTTGTCCTCCCAGCCCTTGTACTTCGATGTCTCCACCGAACGGGCTTCCAGCCCTATCTTTATTACGGCCACGTTGTCTGGATTCTCCATCCACAGGTCGATCAAGTTGATCTGGGCATCACGACCGATGACATAGAGATAACGACCGGAGGCCGAGAGACGAGAGATATGCACGGCATAACCCGTGCCGATGATGTTGAGAATCTTCTTCGAATCGCCATCGATCAGGGCGATTTGACCCGTGTCACGCAACGTTACCGAGAAGATGTTCTCGATATCGTAGTCGTTCATCTTCTTGCTCGGGCGTTCGTCCGGCGGGATGATGACCTTCCAAGTGGCCTGCATTTCCTCCATGCCAAACTCGGGCGGTTGGGGCGGTTCCTGCAACAGGAATCGCGCCATGAGGTCCACGTCGTTCTCTGTCAGCTCGCCGGAGGTGCCCCAGTTCGGCATGCCCGCGGGCGAGCCGAAATTGATAAAGACCTTGAGATAATCCGCACCACGCTCACGCGTGATATCGGGGGTGAGCGGCTTCCCTGTCGCACCCTTGCGCAGCACGCCGTGACAACCCGCGCAGCGCTCGAAGTAGATCTGTTTCGCCCGGGTGAACTCGGCGTCGGTCAACTCCGGCCCACCGGGTGAGATGACCTGTGCCCCCGACGGCACCTCGGTGGGTGTACCCTGGTAGCGCATCTCCCCTTCGGTCGTTTCCGGGTGATCGGTCTGCGCGACCGCAGCCGACACCAAGAATATGGACGCACTTATCGCGGTCAAGAATCCGAGGATTGAGTGGGTCACAGCAGCCATTGTCATTCTCCTTCCTCGTCCCCGAGGCCCAGTGATGAGCGGAGGCTGATTCTTACCATGCTGCAGCGCAAGGAGGCTTTGATATAGGTCAAGTGGGTCCCGGCGGCAAAATTGATGCCAAGAAGACGGGCGCGCAGTCCAGTTTACGACTCTAGGCACGTCGCCACCGCGGGCGCCAGCGTGTCCCGAAAACGCGGCTCAGACCTTCAGCTTTAGCTCGCGCCCGTGTTTTTCCAGGCGTTTGCGCCGCTCCACCAGCGGCGGGCATTTGTACGCGTTCCAAAAGGTGACCTGGCAATCGAGACAGTGATGACATTCGTTGGCATCGATTTCGCCGGTCGGGCGGATGGCTTGCGACGGACACTGTACGGCACAGGTCTGACAAGGCCGTCCGCACTCTTTGCGCCGTCGCAACCAGTCAAAGATCCGAAAGTGGGCGGCGATGGTCAAGGCCGCACCCAGCGGGCACAGATATTTACAGAAAAACTTGCTGTTGAAGGCCGACAACACGACCAAGCCGAGCGCATAGAGCACAAACGGCCATTCGCGCTGGAAGTACATGTTTATCGCGGTCTTGAAGGGCTCCACCTCGGCGAGGCGCACCGCGTCCGCCATGGACTGCAAGGACAGGCCAAAGAGCCCTAGGAGGATGATGTATTTGATCGCGAGCAAGCGTTCGTGCACGACCGCCGGTATCGGAAGCTGTACCACGCGAAACCGGAGCGCGAGCTTGTTGACCAGCTCTTGCAGGGCGCCGAAGGGGCAAAGCCAGCCGCAATAAACACCACGCCCCCACAGCAATAGGGTGAGCGCCACAAAGGACCAGAGAATAAACATCATGGGGTCGAGCAAAAAAGTGTCCCAGCGAAAGTCGCGGACCACGGCATGGCTAAAGGTAAGCACGTTGATCACGGAGAGCTGCGCCAAACCGTACCAACCGATAAAGACCAGCGTGTAGACCAAGAACCCGGTGCGCACGTAGACGAGAAAAGTGGGGTGGCGTGTCAACCAGTCCTGAAATACGAGAATTATGGCGAGCACGAGCAACCCGAAGACGAGCGTCACGATGCGCGGTGTACGATCGCTCCAGATCTGACGCCACGGTATCTCCGCGATCTCGTCCGGCCGCGGGCGCGCGGCCATGCTGAGCGCGTCTTCTTGCTCGGCAGCCGCGAATGGCACGCCCCGCGAGGCCGCTACCGTGCGCACGGACTGCGTTATGGAGGCGTTCATCACCATCGCCGTGATGGTTGCGCCGCTGATCCCGTCGACAGACGCATACCCCTCACGCGCGGTGCCGCCCACCTTGATGCGTGTGTTGACGTCTTTGCCCTCATACTGGTTGACAAAGGCGGCAAGGTCGGACTCCGATACACCCGCAAGCAGGATGGGCTCCGCGTGCGACACAACGACCACGCCCCGGACAAGACCACCGACGTCAAACCCGACGAGCATGCGGATAGGCTTACCCGAGTAGGCCGGTATGCGCACCACGTCGTCGCTAAAGAACAAATAGCCAAGAAGCTGTTGGGCATGGAAAACGGGCACGGCGGGGGGGGTGCCCTCGAAGCGACCCAAGCGAGTCGCCTTTGGGAAGAAATGTTGAGCGAGTTGCTCCAGGTCGGTGGTGTCGGCCGGCTGTGCGGACACGCTTGCAGCAGCTAGGCAAAGAAGACTGCCTATGAGCGCACCCAGCGCGACCCGAGTACGCAATGATGGTCGGTCTATGAGCATTGGAGCGCGACGCGGCGGCCCATTAACAAGCCTCGCGCCTCCAGACTCCTTATTGCGCGCCGACCGAGAACATAGCAACCGACTCGTTCGGCGGGGATGATCAAGGTCAAGGACACCCACCCGGAAGCTCGCCTATATGATGAGGCAAGCGGGGATAGCGGGGCAGAGCCGCCCCAGATTACATGGGCTCATTCAGGGACAGGTCCAGAAACGCGGGGGGAGTTGCTAGCGCTCGGCCCGGCTCGCGCAGCCGATACACTGCGTCGCCGCGGGGTCCACGTGCAGGCGCCGTGGGGAGATAGGCTCGTCACACGACAAGCAGTAGCCATAGTCACCCGCCTCGATGCGCTCCAGCGCTGCTCGTATCCGTTGCAGCTCGAGCGTGCGCCGCCGGTCGGACTCCTGTGCCATCGCCTGTTGCTGCATTGCATCCATGCGCGACACGCGCCCCACGCGCGCTTGGTCCAGCTGCACCGGCTTGGCGGCCTCTTCGCTGCTCTCGGCCACGCTGAGCAGCGCGTCGCGTTGTTCGATCAACAGCGTCTTGAAGGTCTCCGTGGCAATGGGCGTATCGGACACTGGCGTCGTAGCGGCAGGGCTTGCGAGGGCTGTCGTCACAGACTACAGCACCCTCCATCATTTCCAAAGCAAACCCCTGCCCGCGTTACCAAACTCGGTCCGTCTCCCTTATGATCCAGGCAGTCAACTAGACCCGGCACCAGACAAATCAGAGTAAGGACGCCCGCGATGCAACCGATTGCCTGTCTCGACTCCATGGGTATAGCGAAATCACCCTTCTTTAGAAGCTACGCGACCCCTGAAATGACGTGTGGCATCTACAACAATCGGGTGTTCCCTTGGAATTGCGGGGAGAGCGCCACCGACCATTATTGGACGCTGCGGCGTGACGCGGTCCTTTACGACGTCCCCGAAGCCCCGTTGGAGATCAAAGGACCCGACGCCGAGATCTTGCTAAACGCGGTGTTCACGCGTGACATCAGCAAGCTCAGACCCGGTCGCGCCGCCTACGGGATTGCCTGCTTGGCCGACGGCGGCATCCTCATGGATGGGGTGATCATGCGTCTCGCCGAGGACCACTTCTGGTACGTGCAGGCCAACGGCCCGTTCTTGCCCTGGCTGCATGCCCACGGCGGCGACATGGATGTCACCATCCGCGACCCGCAATCCTGGGTGCTACAGGTGCAAGGACCAAAGTCCCTGGAGGTGCTGGCGGCGGCATGCGATACGGCGGCCCCCGACCCATTTCGCTACTTCGATGTGCGCGAGTGCTGGATTGCGGGACAACGGCTGGTCGTGTCGCGCAGCGGTTGGACCGGTGAGCTGGGCTTCGAGCTTTACACCACCGACCCAACACCCGATGGGGACACCTTATGGCAACACCTGCTGCGCGTGGGCGAGCCGTTTGGCCTCATCTGGAGCCCGCTGCGCTCGATGCAGATCCGACGGGTGGAAGCGGGCATTCTCGACTATGGCACCGATATCGATACCGGCATAACACCCTTCCAAGCCGGGCTGGCCAAATTTGTCGACCTCAACAAACCGGACTTTATCGGTAAGGACGCGCTCGCACGCGCGGACCAGCGCTCGGTGCTCTACGGGGTGCGCTGTGCCGAGGGGACACCGCGCTTCCACGGGAATGCCAAGATCCACGAGATCTCCATTGGTCAGGTGCTTTCATCAGCATGGTCTCCGCAGCTAAACGCGGGTATCGCCTACCTGCGTTTTGACGAGCCGGGGGAGTGGACGGGTATCGAGGTGACCGTGCCGATCGACAAGCAGGGTGCCGCCGCCGAAGTCGTGCCCCTGCCCTTCTTCGACCCCGAGAAGCGGATCGCGCGGGGGATTGCTCTCGATTGATGATCAATCCAAACGCCTCTTTTGGGTCAAAGCACCGCACTAATGTTGTTTCTATGAATCCCTCCGCTGAGGTTTTCCGAAACTATTTTGAAGTGCATTTTGCACGCTGCCAGTTAGCCGCCCGCCGGACTGTTTGGGGAGGGCACGCTCTTTGTCGCGTATTGCCTTCAAGGTTTCAGCAGCGCCCCTTTTTAGCCTGACCAGGTGGGCAAAAAGTGCCTTTTGGGGTAGGCAAATAATAGGCACTCGACCCCGTACTACGGGAAGAAGGTGGTCGATGCTGCGGCTCGGACGTCGTATGGTCGCGAGTGCTGATAGCGGCGCCTACCGCCGCACCTAAGCCGGCGCCGATGACTGCACCTTCGCGTCCACCGAGTTCCGCTCCGATGGCCCCGCCCGCGGCGCCACCAACACCACCACCAATCGCGGCATCAAGGGTTTGGTTGTCATCATCGGCAATGGCCGTCCAGGACAGCCCGCACAGCACAATAAGGGCAATGGATCGAATTAGCATTGTCTAACACCTCACACGAGTTTACGGAAGTGGGAGCGCCAGTAGTTCGCCGAGAGATAGGCGCGTCCCTCAAGTGTTGACGACGCGACAGCGCAATTCTGGTCGCAATGACAAAACTGTGAGCGGATCCCATGGGGTTAATGGGTCGCATACGCCTGACCGAGGAGGAATCGTGCCTTCGGGTGTCCCTGGTCGGCGCTGCGTTCAAGAAACATCAATCCGCGTGGGATGTCCTGTGGCACGCCGACGCCGGCGTATAGGCTGGAGCCAACGAGGAATTGGGCGCTCGGATCGCCGAGATCGGCGGCGCGATTGATCCACACCGCACTTTGCTCAAGGTATTTCGGCACGCCCCTTCCACTCAGGTACGCTATCCCAAGCTCGTAAGCGGCTCTCCCATGCCCTAGCTCGGCGGCCTGGCGAAGACTCTCAACGGCTCCAGCTTGGTCACCCACGGCGCGCTGCTGGGACGCCCGTTCATAAGCAGCCTTCGCTTGAGCCTGTTGCTCGTCCGAGGGAGGGAATAACCCATCTAGCTCCCCCTTGAACTCACGCCAGGAAGTTTCGAGGCTGGCGCACCCGGGGAGCGCAAGAAACGCAGTGCTAAGAATCAGCATTGCGAGGCGCACAGAAGATTTTCGCGCACAGTCCATGAACCGAAAGCATAGTAGTGCTCCAAGCCTCGAGCGTCGACAATGCACAACCGGACTGTCTCCTCTCGTTTGATGGCAAATGGGAATAAAGCTGACAGACCAGATGTGGATGCTGAATATCTAGCGCTGTTCGTGACAGCCTTCTTGATGATGTGAATCGCAACGCGGCGAAGCTTTCGACTCAAAAGCTCCCGTTGATTCGGGGGGAGCCGACTCAGCGCTGACTCAGCAGCCTGTTTTCACTTATGCTGGAAAGGCGTGCAACACTGCGTTTGATAACGTTGAAAACCTTAAGCAATCGGCCGAAAGACCAGGCGTCACAGGATATGCTGCGCCAAATGGTGGACGCGGGGCATGTGCTCGACCCTGCCGCAAAGCTCGTGTCACTGTCGGGCGGTGTCTCCAGCGATATCTACCGGGTCGAGGACGGGGAGCACATCTTCGTGGTCAAGCGCGCGCTCCCAAAGCTGCGGGTGCAGGAGGATTGGCGCGCGGATGTCTCACGCAACCGCTTCGAGCTCGCGTACATAAGACAGGTTGCCGAGTTCCTGCCGCAGTCCGTGCCACGCATCTTGTTTGCGGAACCCGCGCAAGGCTACTTCGCCATGGAGTACTTCGACGCGAGCTTCTCTACTTGGAAAGAACGCCTGCTGTCGGGGTCGTGCGAACCTGTACATGCCGCGACCGCTGCGCGGACGCTTGCCACGATTCACGGCGCGACCTGGGATGACGCCTCGGTACGTCGTTGTTTCGAGACCACGAAGAATTTTCATGCGCTGCGCACGGCGCCGTATCTGTTGACCACCGCCGAGCGCCATCCACGGCTACGCGAGCAGTTCGAACGCGAGGTCGAGCGCTTGGAGCGTACACGGCGCTGTCTTGTCCATGGCGACTACAGCCCCAAGAACCTGCTCATCGGCGATGACCGTTTCGTGGTTATCGACTGCGAGGTGGCCTGGTTTGGAGACCCCGCTTTCGACGTTGCCTTCTTGCTGAATCACCTTGTGTTGAAGGCACTCTACCTTCCGGCACACCGCGCAGACTGTATCAAGCTCTGCGAGGTGGCGTGGTCCACCTATCGCGATACATTGGGCGCTGCGCGGGCACACAGCGTGCGTGCCACGACCCCGCGCCTGTTGTTGATGCTAATGCTCGCGCGTGTTGACGGTAAGTCGCCCGTCGAGTATCTCACCGAGCCCGATAGGCAGCGTATTCGCGACTTTGCCTACGAACACATTGGCGACGAGTTGGATGGCCTGGGTCCGCTGTTGAGGCGTTGGGAGGCCTTCTTAAACCAATGAGAATTCGCGATGTGCGTGCGTTCCAGGTCTTCGATTCGCGTGGCAACCCGACGCTCGAAGC